>Ga0209555_10002742_pt1 | contig 12235 bp, 12 predicted proteins | sample SaaInl85LU_5_DNA_FD_184643 | JGI IMG/M metagenome (GOLD analysis project Ga0209555, IMG submission 184643) | Marine microbial communities from expanding oxygen minimum zones in the Saanich Inlet - ESP_85LU_5_DNA (SPAdes) (version 2) | ecosystem: Environmental > Aquatic > Marine > Intertidal... | reverse complement strand
GATCGCTGTGCGGATATCCTTCTTGAAGCGTTAAAGCTGTAAGAGGCGTCTACTTTTTGGGTGCGTTGCCCTCAAACTGATTGAGGCCGAATGTCTCAAAGAAGGGCATCCATGAATCGTTTGGAGCTGGTGCTAGGTGCGTCATATATTTTCTAGCATTACGAACAGTTTCGATTCCGTAGCGTTGGTGCGCTTGGCTCGCTTGGCTTAGCTTTAGAGAGGCTCTTGTTGTTTCTAAATTGATCCAAATGTCGGGGTATTCTTTGGCGATTTGTTCTATAATATCGATTTGAGAGAGGTCGTCTTGGCATTCAATATAAGTGTCTGATATATCGCTGAAGTGCTTTTGAATGGTATCTGGTGGATGTGCGCCAATTAGCTTGATGGAGTAATCTGGGCGTGTCTGGTGGATCGCTTGTAATATTTTCGGCAGATCTCGGAACTGATTTTCGTCGGTCGGTAAATACAACCAGAGTGCCAATGTCGGCTTATGTGAGCGTCCTTTCCGGTAGTTGGCTTCTTGTTTGAGGCGACTGCGTTTTTGCTTTAAATGAAATCGGCGCTTCGGGTTTTGTGGTGAACCCCAGCGATCGTGTAGCCAAAGCCAATCTGCGCAGCGGTCATCGGAGCTACCAAGATAGCTTTCAAGCCAATCATTGGCTGCTATGGTGACGTGTATGGGGTGGTCGCCAATTTTAATTTATTCAATGCAAATACGTCCACGAAAGAAGCCTGTGCGTTCCGGGTAGATGACATGGCAGGGCGCGTTCTTCTTTGGTGATGAGCGGGACCAACTGTTTGATGACCAGCGGGAGTCCAAAACCGGATGAGGCCGCATAGAGGAGACCCGCAAGCAGTCCGAGTCCGAATTGTAGACGAACTGGCTTAAGGAAGGCGAAATATGGTCCGAATGTTTAAAATACATGATCAGTGGTATGTATCCAAGACTATCAGCATTGGATGCTTCGCTCCGTCTGGCTTGGGATTACAACTCTAGGGAGCTTGGGTAATCGTCGTGGATTGACAATAGTGGACTTCTGGAAGTCATGCTTGTTTCTCAGGATTCTCACTTTCTGCAATTGCTTGCACGATTGAGCCGATCATCGCTTTGCTCACCGTAGAGTGTGTCGGGAGTTGTAAAACCGAACGAGCAGCCCTTTCCGCTTCAGGGAAATCGCCAGCAAAGTAGCCGAGTAAGCGAAAGCAGGTATGCTGGTGAAAGGGGACCACACAGGGGAGGCGAAATGGAAGACTCCGGGCGTTCAGCGCTTCAATGACTGCTGGTCGTTCGGAGCAATCAAGGAGGCAGTCGGGGGAGTCGGGTGCGGATAGAAACAGCAATTTTGAGCCTTCAGCAGTGATGCCGATGGGCTCAAGTTGGGTGCGGTAGGCTTCTGCTTTGGCGCGGCGCAGCTGGATATCACTCGCGACTGAGTCGAGTTTGGCCTCGAGGATCGCTGCATGGAGTGGACTGATCTGGAAGTTCCCGCCGATGCGTTCTGCCCTCTGGCTGGTGGCTGCTGTCGTCGCCGCGAAGTGAACGAGCGATCATGGCATATCCTGTGTCATCAGTGACGAGCATCCCGGATTGGCCTGGGGCGGACAGGCTGGAATCCGGCCCAAAGTCGAAGCAGGCAATGTGGCCAAATGCGCCTAATGGCAAGTTACCCTGCCTACAGCCGAAAGCCTGTGTCGCATCCTCAATGACCAATAAGTCATGATCCCGGGCGAGGCGATTGAGTGCGCGCATTTGGACCTGGTTTCCCAAGCTATGTGATGCGATGATGGCCCGAGTGCGAGGGCTGACCGCTGCCTCGATTCGGTTCAGATCGATGACATATGTGTTGGGCGCTAAATCGAGAAAAACCGGTTTGGCTCCTGTTCGAGTGATCGCACTTAAAGGAGCAAAGCTGCCAAACGCAGTGGTCAGGACCTCATCGCCAGGGCCAATGCCCATCGTCATGAGAGCGACTGTGATGGCGTCGGAACCGGATGAGAGGCCGACGGCATGTTCCACGCCGGTCCATTGAGTTATGGATTGTTCAAATGACTGTATGCTGGCTGCCTGTTCTGCCGGCGCGGCGTGCAATGTCCGAATGACAGCCGATTCGATCCGCTCTCGTAAGAACTTTGGGTGAACGTCGTCACTGGGATGCAGAGAGGGGTGAATGGGATATTGAGGAAAAGGCATGGCAAGGACTGGAATAGGGGCGATTGATGCAGAAATATAGCGGCAAATCCAGACTTAGTCGAGTGAGGGCAAAAAGACCAAGCCAGATCAAAGACTTCTCAAGGGAGCGGGCGCTTAGGGGTTGATACTTGACGACTCATTCTCAGACTGTGCTGCTTTTATGAAGAGAAAGCACAAAAAGAAAGTCTCTGGTCCGTCGAAGTGGCTACAGTTTGCGCTGGCTCGAATTGTGTTTGGTGCTCTGAAGTATCTACCAGTTGAGGTTGCTTATCGTCTTGGTCGAGGCGTTGGTTGGCTGATTTGGAAATGCTTTAGCGGTCGGCGCGCGATTGTGAAACGCAATTTGAAAGTGATCCGAGCCTGGCAGGAGGCGCAGGGGCAGGCGGTTTCAGCCGAAACGCTCGGAGAGGATGTGAAGGAAGTTTTCCAACGAAATACGGGAAATCTGATCGCTGGATTTAGCTTCGCTCGATTATCGATTGAGCAATTGGAGGAGCGTATTGAGCTTGAGGAAATCGATTGCCTTTCTGAGGCACTAGATGAGGGGCAAGGCGTCATCGTTCTGTTGGCGCATATGGGACCCTGGGAGATACTCAATATCATGAATCAACTCGCACATCGGCATGGTATCGAGGCCTCTTTCGGTGCACTATATCGACCATTGGACAACGTTTATTTGGACCGTTGGATCCGTGATAGTCGAGAGCGCACGGGGACAACCTTATTCAGTCGCCGTGAAGGCTTCCACCGTCCGGCTGCCTTCATCCGTGACGGCGGGGCACTTGGTATTCTTGCGGATCAGCGGACAGGAAGGGGCGATTATTCCGATTTCTTTGATGTGCCTTGTCGCACAACGCCATTGCCGGGGCTCATGCATCGGCGGACGGGCGCACCAATAGTCTCGGTCGCCATCATTACTACTGGGCCCGCGCGCTACACCATTCGTTTTCAGCGAGTGGAACTTCCGAAGCCAGGTTCCCTTGCCTCCGCAGATTTACGCCCGAGGCTGTCAGGGATTTGTAATCAGGCGCTGGAGCAATCTTTGAACCTGAGTCCCCTCGATGGCTTTTGGCTACATGATCGGTTTCGGAATGCGTCTTGGCTGTCATCCCAGTGAAATGGAGGGCAAGTCCGCAGAATCTTGCCTCAGCGCAATGAGTCGGGCCGTCCCGCGAGATTGCTCCTTAAATCCCGAAGTCTGTCTTTTTTTAGGCGATTACGTTGTTTCTTCAGAGAGGTGCGTTTGGCGCGTAGCGACCAACCCTCGGCTGTGAGCTGCCAAGGCCAGCTGGCAAAGCGAAGCTCTTTCCAGTGCTTTCTCAGAGCCTCTTCAGCGCTGAGGACTGAAGAAAAACTGCGCAGGCCGGCTTTCTCTATAGCTTCCGCCCACGCGGCTTCCTCTTCGAGGAGTCGTAACATAGTCTCCAGCAAATCATTGCGAGCGGTGATGAGCCTTCGGTCAGTAGTTCCGGCTTTTTCGTGTGTAATGAAATCGGCGACTGGTTTAGGGTGGATTGTCCAACGAAGGTCCACCGTCGAGAGTAGGGCCCATCCCGAATCGCCCTGGTTGCCAAAATTGTAAGGGAAAGGGCGATCCAAGAGCTTTTGCCGCCGATACAAATTTGAGGCAGAGCTTCCGGCCAGAGTGGACGGAAAGAAAAGCAAATGTATGGCGGCAACCAAATCGGGTAGTAATAAGATGGGCCGAGTTGTCGGAAGTGCGGCAGAGCACCAGCTGACTGGCCAGTATTTTTTTTCGATGACTTTAAGGCCTTCGTCTAAAAATCTAGGTGGACTGATTACGACGTCGGCGTTGTGTTTTTGAGCGGAATCAAGGAGAGAGGCGACGCCGTGGGGATCAATTACATCACCGACTGTTGCGAAGTATACGTATTTCGACTCAGCTTGTTCGACTGCAAAATTCCACGCTTGGTAAAGGCCTCGCGGTCGGTTGAAAAATTTGAGGTCTGAGTGTCTGAGGTGCTTTCGTATGTATTCTGGAGTGCCGTCGTTAGACTGACTATCTACAACAACCACCTCTTTAGCTTGGCTGACCCAGCGATTGAGGCCTTCGATATGCCGCTCTAGCAGCTGGCCGTTCGCATTGAATGTTGGCAGGATGACCGACACATCCTCTAGATTATCGGAGCGATTTTCCATTTCGTTCTATTTTCTTCCTCAAAGTTTTATTTTGTTTCCGTTTTTTGTAGTGAAAGTGCTTCAGGTCGCGGAGTCCCCGGAAGGCGGAAGCAGGTGTGATTAACGGAGTTTTTAGCAGAAATTCGTAATCGAGTTCTTTGTAAATGTCTTTGTGGAGCTCAAAAATCTTCTTGGCCGTGCGATGACGATACCAATTGTCATAGCAAGATTGCCAAGCGCCAGATCGCTTTAGATTTGCTCCATTTTGATAATTCCCGCGGCTAGGGTCGCCAAGAATAGAGGTATCGTAATTTTGATAGTCGAGTTCTGATGCCTCCGCCATACTCGCATCGTTGATGAATTTTCCGATGTTTTGTATGTGAGACAATGGATCCGTTAAAAAGTCCTCAAATTTTAGGATGTGTAGCTGATCGCTATCCTTGTTGATTTGAGTGAATTCAAACATCTCGCGAGCCCCGATTTCCAAATCAACGAGAAAGTCGTCGAACCACCATTCACCGCGGCACATAGATTGAACGACGGAGGCTAGCATGGCCAGAGGGTGACGCCATAGCACTATAAAATAAGCCTCCGGAAAAACTTGCTGAATTTCTTTGGCTATGAGGGTGTAACGGGGCGTTTTGTCGATGACATTTGGCTTTCCATCTGCAATCCGCTCATACAGCTCGCTCATAAGCGTATGCACGTGAGAATCATAGATTGTGTCAAAGTCTGAAATTTGCTCTCGTAAATCTTTTTTGGCGAGCTTCAGGTTGGACTCGCGATAATTAGCCAGGCGCAAAACGGGACTCTGATCGCCAAGGAAACGTAATAAAAGCGACGGCTCTCCTAAGGAGGCGCAGCGCTCGGTGTTGACCATCAACCTCTGCAGAAGCGTCGAACCTGAACGGGGAAGCGAAAAAATGAAAATAAGTTTGGATTTCATAAAGATTGAAAAAATTATCTGTCTAGCTGTAAAGGCTAGCGTTCATAGCGTTTTCCAGTGAGGGAGCGATGGATGCCAGAATGGTTCATAGTATACCGTATTCGTGTTGAGTAGTGCGGCGGCATACGAGAGTGAACTCTTAGCCATGCAGAGAACATCGGCGGATACTAGGGTATGGAAGGTTTGAAAGAGGTCCGTATTTAGGCAGAGCTTGGCGCCGAGTGCTTCCAGTTGGGCAAACTGCTCGGGTCTTCCTTGTGACAAGATGAGGATTTCGACTGGAGACTCGTTCTCCGTTTTCTTTAAAATCTTTGATAGCTTATCAGCGGCTGCCTCAATATTACTGGCTCGACCACTGTGATTGCTGGCATCGCCAAGTCGGAGGTGCATTGCGATTTTTAATCCATCGGTTTCAAAAAAATCAGACTTTCGAACAGGAGCGTTGTCATATTCCCTCCTCAGATTGGGCATGACAAGGTCATAGGCATTTGGAAAAAGATCAACGACTGCATGCGCTTTATTGGCCCGGTAAAGGACATTCTTTTTTGGAAAGACTATTTGCGATACAGGCTTCGTGATTATCTTCTGAGCGCAAACACTGTTGCTAGTCTGATTAAGATTGAAAAACTTATTCCATTTTTCGTCCCAGTTCGGGTCGTTGTCATCATTGTGGGCTACATTCGCGAGAGCGCACTGCCCGAAATACATGTTACGGAGCGCTGCAAACGCGGCTAGTGAGTAATAGGAATGTATCTGTGCGCCGATGCCGTCATTACGTCCACTGAATTGAACAATTGCTCTTTTTTTGGGGTAGTGGTCGAGTTTCGACAAGATGGCGTAACACGGTCTTAGAGGTCTAAGTTTTGTGGGCTTTGGCACGTTCGTGTGGTTCAGGAAATTTGTGAGAGGGTGGGCAGGCTAAGTTTCACTGCTTTTAGCTCTTTCCCAATAAGCGTTGTCTTCGACCTTGTTCTCAACCGTGGGTGTATCCTCCTTAAGTGGAAAAGTCCAATGCTCGTTCGCGACATTATCAAGTTCACCAGTTTTGATCCAGCGGTTTCCCTTGATGCCGAACATCAGTTGGACGGTTCCACCCATGTGTATACCTATTTTGCCCAATTTTTTAGCATGAACGGTAAGCGGTAAAGACCAAGCTCCTGCCCCAATGAGGCATATGTCGAAATCGATCCTCTCCATTTCGCGGCGGAGGCGTTCAAGCCCTGACTTCCAGCTTTGATCAACTGGTTTGATCAAATGTGAGTAGCTCGGACAGGCTAGCACTTCAGTTTTGGCTAGATGGTGCATCCAAGGTTTATCCTTCCAGACCTCGTTGAGCCGTGAGCATTGGTGCCGGACGGTATGAGCAAAGGAAGTGATCACCAAAATCTTCTTGTTTTTGAGGGACCCATACCAGCTTAATGGGTCGAGCATTCCGCGGATTGCCAGACAATCCCAGTCGATCCATATGGTGCCGGGGGCGAGGCGATCTCTAAGAGTGATGTCGTCTTTACCTCGCCAAAAGACGAGCGCATCCATTTCGGGGAGAGCGTTGCACGCATAGGCTCGACAAAAATCATTAAACGTCTCTTCGGTATCAGGAAAAACTCCCGATTTCTCAAAAAGTCGACGTCTATTTCGTAAATGCCGGTTCGTGTGAATGATCTTTCGGAAGGTGTGACCGAAGAGTTCAAGAGCCTTGCCTTCAGTGCCTCCAATTTTTCCAAACGCGCCGGGACGATTTGTGTCAACATACCTTTTGAACAAATATGAACCGTTCAATACGAAATTCCTTGGGCGCTTTTGCATGAGTCGTAGTGGAAGCCGTTCGTGTTTAGTTTCGTTGTGCGAAAATATGTCTCCAAGGGAAGTTATCTGTCAACTTGTTATCAAGGTGTGTTTCAGAGATTCAATTTTGTATACGACAGAATCGCGCTTGATCGAATACGCGGTCTACATTTACATCCAACTGATGTCCCGTGCCTTCAAACTCGTCCTCCGCTTCTGCATTCGTCAGTTCTGTTTGTTTGCTTCTCTGTTTTGTCCTACCAAGACGAAACGTGAGGCGATCCGAGAGCGGGGAGACGATTGGGTGATTCGACTATTTCGCCCTGAGATTGAGGCGGTGATCGAAGCTTACCCTTCGGTTCGCTGTGAAGAGGACACACTGGATACGCTGGTGCAATCCGGCAAAAGCATCGCACGCTTTGGGGACGGTGAGTTGAAGCTGTTGGTGGGAGAGCGGCATAAGTCGTTTCAGGATGTGGATGAGGCGTTAAACCAGCGCATGTTGGAAGTGCTTCGTTCCGATGATCCCAATGTTCTTGTGGCGATCCATCCGGTTCGGGACTTCGATGGGCAAGGGCGAATCTGGCGAAAGTTTATGATACGAATTGGCCGCGAGGTGTTAGCCTTGCTCGATTCCAGCCGCACATACGAGTCGACGGGCGTCTTTCACCTCCTTCCGGATGATGATAAAGACGCGTTTCTCAAGCGTGTCAGTTCGATTAAGCGCTTATGGGCGGATCGAAAAGTATTGATCGTGGTGGGGAAGAACAGTCGTTTCCGCTTCGAGCCGGACCTATTTGATAATGTGGCTTCAGTCGATTACGTCTATGCCCCGCCGAAGAACGCCTTTTATGAATACGATTCGATCATGCAGTCAGTGCAGGCGTATGATAAAGACGAATATCTCGTATTACTCGTTCTTGGGCCGACTGCCACAGTGATGGCCTACGACCTTGGAAAGTTGGGCTATCAGGCGATAGACTTTGGGCAGATGCCGGGGAAATACCGAAAGATTAGCGACAAACTGCTAGGCAACGGGGCTCAGATTGGTTCCGCTTGACAGCTCGAACCTGCACCATGCTGCATTCAATCTCTTCGGAGATTTTCCAGACGTTGGGTCGGGCCGTTGTTATTGGCTTTCCGTTCCAAGACGGTGGCAATGCGCTTATCGAAGTTCTCCAGTCTTCGGCGCAGACGCGCAGCTGGCATGGCCCTTTTTTGAAAGCCCTGAAAACGTGCTTTGCGTCCATAGCCATCGATCAGGTATAGCTGGGCTTGAGCATGGCTGAGTCGAATGACAAAGTTGTGTGGGATCAGATCGCGCGTGTGGGGAGGGCACGCAGACCAGTTTTGCTTAAATTCGCGGATCGCCGATTGAGCGGTCGTATCGAGCCCGTTGTGCCAAACATATTGTTCTAAAGTTTGAGAGATGAGCCCGTCTTCGTCGCATATCAAATCGGTTTCGTGGGCCTGACCGCGGTCGGTTGCGACTAGACCATAGGATCGGGGTAAGTGCTTCGTGATTTCAGGTGGATAGCGATCATGCAAATCACGCAGAACACTTTCTTCGACAAGGTTTTCGTCGAAGGTATTCAAGGATCGGAGGTTCGCGGGAAATCCTTTTTCAGCACGGCGTATCGCGGGCGTTCGATCAGGACGGATGACCTTCAGGCAACGGTCCGAGTGGTCGGGATGGCGAAAGCACAGACGGTTGCCTCCGGAGCTAAATGGCTCTTTGTTCCTGAGTGCGATCAACTGGCTAGCGGAAGACGGCATTTTTCCAAAGATAATCGTGCGAATAAGGTAGGCCGAGCGCCGTTTCTGCCATGTAGCGAACAATACGTGCGCCCGAAAAGTGTTCATGGTAATGCGCTCGTCCGGCGGCGGCTACAGATTGTCGTTGCGCATCATCGTTCTGATATTTCAGCACTTTGCTTTCAAGTTCGTCTGTGTCCTTAAAAAAAACAGCCTGTGCGTCGCTGAAGAAATGGCGCATGTCGCCCTTGTCCCAAAGAAAGGTTAGCAGGCCGTTACCCATCAGCTGAGCAATCCGTGCGGAGCTATACCAGGGCCAGTCTTCAAAACGGTTGAGGTTCAGTGCCATTTTACTGCCTGCCAGAACAGCATCGTAGGCGTGACTCCAAACCGGTGGTTTGCCGTAAATACCATAGGTGTCGAAGCGAAGTGTGTTTTTTAACTTCGTATGTAAATCGACGATGATTGGGTAACGGTCATCGTCCGTTGATCCCTTGCCGCAATAAACCAAGTCGCGGTCAAATTCTGTTTTTTGCGAATTATCGAGATCCTCGACTGCGGGGTCGCAGGCATTCGGAATATAGCCGACGATGTTCCGACCGGTGGCGAACTGTTTCAAGGGCTCACCAGCCGTGGTGACAAAGATGGCATCGACGACTTCTTTGCGATGGTGGATCATTTTGATATTTCGATTGCGCCACAATGGATCCACGTTTCGGTAGATCAAGACGGCATCGGGCAGCATGGCCTTTACGTTTTTAAGGGTCTGGTTGCTGAGCAAATCACTATGGCCAATCAGAATGACGTCTGGTTGAAAGTTCTCGCAGGTTTCAATGAAGCGGCGATTGGCTACTTTTACTCCCAGTGGCTTGATATTCAGGGGGGCTTCGAAGTAGGCGACATCCCGCTCGCTGAATTCGCAGACCTTCCAATTGTTGCGAATCATCCCATTGAATAGCTTACGGCCCGTCGCGACCTTGGCCTCGCCATAGCGCCGTAGCATCATGTTATCGGAGTGAACTATTCGCATTTATTTCAGGTGTCTGATATCGATGAGATGATGACAGGGAATGTGATTCGGATATGTGGCTTGCGTCCTAAGGCGCCGGACTGATACAAATCGCAGCATTGATGGCAGATGTGTAAGGAAAGCTGCCGTATTCTGCTTAGGCAACGCTTAGTTTATGAAAATTACTCAAATAATGTTGGCATCCGGCTTCGGGGGCGCGGAGCGCTCATTTGTCGATACGGCAATCGCGTTGTCACGGCGGGGCCATGAGGTGCAGGCGATTTGCCATCATAAATTCAGCCGTATTGATCTTTTGACTGCGGAGGATGGCTTACGCGTCGATACGGTTCGGACGATGGGAGAGTGGGACTTTATCACGCCGCTCCGCATTGCGTCTTTGTTGAAAGATTTCGGCTCGCAGGTCGTGCACACGCAGCTCAAGCGAGCAGCCTGGCACGGCAGCCGTGGGGCCCGTAAGGTGAATGTGCCAGTGGTGTCCAAGCTGCACAACTATGTGCATTTGAAGCGTTACCGCTATGTGGACCAGCTCTTGTGCACCACAGCGGATCAACGGCGTCATGTGTTGGATGCGGGTTGGCCGACTGATCAAGTGTCTGTGATCCCGAATTTCTCAAGATTGGAGCCTGTGCAACAGGTGAAGGCTCGATCGGCAGGGGGGGCGGTCCGGCTTTTGAGCTATGGCCGATATGTCAAGAAGAAGGGGTTTGATTACCTCTTGCGCGCTTTTCGCCTTTTATTGGATGACGGAGTCCATGCGCATCTAATGATTGGTGGTCAAGGGGCAGAGCTCGATTCCCTGAGACGCTTGGCGGACGAATTAAGCCTGGGCCCCGACGTGCTGGAGATGGGGCGTTGGTTGGATGATGTTAAAGAATCATTGGATCTTGCTGACGTTTTTGTCTTACCTTCCTTGGATGAACCTTTCGGCATCGTCATGTTGGAAGCCATGGCGCGTGGCGTGCCGATTGTTTCCACGAAGACGAAGGGGCCGGTAGAAGTCTTGAACGAGGATCTCGCCTATTTAGTTGAACTGGCATCGGTCGATGCTCTCTATATGGGCCTATCTGCAGCCATCAATGATGAGGCTGGCACAAGGCTGAAAGCAAGCCGTGCGCTGCAAACGTATCGTGATCTCTATTATGAAGATGCGGTATTGCCGCAAATCGAACGCGTGTATCAGAAACTCTGCGATCGATAACTGAGGTCGACGCGAGCGTTGTCTGCTAAGGCGCTGTGTAAACGCGGGCGATGTCTTGGCACATCTGATCAAGCGTGAATGTGTGAAAGCTTTGTGGCCGCGCCGGATCGGTATACCACTTGTTTAGCAGTTCTATCATCGACTCAGTATCACCAAGCGGGATTTTGCCTTCGGGCAACAGGGCATTCAGCTGTTCGGCGACTCCACCATGATCATATGCTGCGACAGGCTTGCCGATGGCGAGCGCTTCGAGAGTGACGCGACCGAAGGCCTCCGGATCGGTGGAGCAGGAGACGACGACGTCGGAGACCGCCATAACATCTTTGAGGTCGCTGCGGTGTCCGGTCAGCGTGATTGTCTCGTCCAGCTGTTGAGTGGTGATGGCGGCTTTGAGTTCCTCCAGAAATTCGATTTTTTTCGGATGCGACTCTCCGACGATCAAGCCATGAACCGGTAGGCCGCGGTCCTTAAGGCCGGCGATGACTTTCAGAAAGTCGAGTGGACCTTTCCATCGTGTGATGCGACCAGGCAGGGTGATGACGTATTTGCCCTCTAGTTGAGGGTAATCGCTTTTCCATTTCGCCAGCCACTCTGCCGGCGGTTGGTAGCCGACCGTAAACTCGGCAGGGTCGACGCCACGGTGTATGACGGTGAGCTTCTCTGCTGGCACATCGGGGTAGTTCTTGAGGACGTAATCCTGGACACTATTGGAGACGCAGATGACCTGTTCGCCGCGCGTCATTACCTTCGAGTAGGCGTTGATGGAGTAAAACCCGTGGACGGTCGTGATCAGTTTGGGACGTGTTTGCGGGTCCATCTTGCGCCATGCAAGCCAGGCGATCCATGCCGGCAGACGTGAGCGTAGATGGAGAATATCCGGCCGTTCCTGCTCGAATAACGCTCGCAATACTTTGACCTGCTTGAGTGAGCGGAGCCGCTTCTTATGGACAGGGAGTGTGATGTGTCGGCTACCCTCAGCTTCCAGCTGCTCAACGAGTCGGCCGCCGTTCGAGATGACGATGGATTCGTGGCCGTGCTCCACTAAATACTTGCCGACCTCCAGAGTGCCGCGCTCAACGCCGCCTGTATTGAGCTCGGGTAATATCTGAATAACTTTCATTAGTTATTGATTAAAGGTGACTGTGTTTGTGTGCACCAGTCTTATTTGAATACAAAAAAGATTAAGATTTT
>Ga0209555_10002741_pt1 | contig 12235 bp, 13 predicted proteins | sample SaaInl85LU_5_DNA_FD_184643 | JGI IMG/M metagenome (GOLD analysis project Ga0209555, IMG submission 184643) | Marine microbial communities from expanding oxygen minimum zones in the Saanich Inlet - ESP_85LU_5_DNA (SPAdes) (version 2) | ecosystem: Environmental > Aquatic > Marine > Intertidal... | reverse complement strand
GGCAGTTACTGATCATCTTGGCCATTTTGATCATGATTTTTGGCACCAAGAAGCTACGCGGCTTTGGTGGTGATCTAGGCGGCGCGATCAAAGGCTTCAAAAAGGCCATGAGCGAAGAAGAAAAAAGTACCGATCAGTTACAGGCCAAGACCGAAACGACCGAAGAGAGCGTCGAGCAAAAAGACACGACAAAGAGCTAATCGATGTTTGACATCGGATTCACAGAACTGGTGCTGATCTCGGTGATCGCACTGATCGTGGTCGGACCTGAACGTCTGCCCGGTGCTGCGCGCACTGCGGGGGCCTGGTTGGGCAAGATGAAACGTATGCTCAACGGCGTCAAACAAGATGTCGAGCGCGAGCTTGCGGCTGAGGATCTGCGCAAATCTCTGACCGACAACGGCAAGCTCACCGGCGATCTGAATGATTTTGGAAAGTCGCTGACCCAAGACATTCTAAACCCCAGCAGCCAAGACAAAGACAAGAGCTAAATGAGCGACACCTCCTCTGACATGCCGCTGGTCGAGCACCTGATTGAGCTGCGTAACCGCCTGGTTCGGATCGTCATCGCGATTTTGGTGTGTTTTTTGGCGCTGGTGGCCTTTGCCAACGACATTTACACCTTTGTGGCCGAGCCACTGCAATCATTGATGCCTGAAGGCACCAGTATGATTGCAACCGAAGTCGCCTCGCCGTTTCTAGCGCCCTTCAAGCTCACCCTGTGGGTATGCGTAGCGCTCACCATGCCGTTTACACTGATCCAAATCTGGGGATTTATTGCACCGGGGTTGTATGACAACGAACGCAAGCTAGCGATGCCGCTGGTGGTCTCCAGCATCCTGCTGTTCTATGCAGGGTTGGCCTTCGCGTTTTATGTCGTGTTCCCCTTGGTATTTGGGTTCTTCACCTCGATCAGCCCAGATGGGGTGGCGGTGATGACCGACATCAACTCGTATCTAAGCTTTGTCATGAGCCTGTTCATGGTCTTTGGACTGGCCTTTGAGATACCGGTTGCGATCTATTTATTGATCCGCATGGGGGTCGTCGAGCCCGACGCACTGGCCAAGAAGCGCCCCTATGTCTTCCTCGCTTGCTTCGTCGTCGGCATGTTGGTGACCCCGCCGGACATTATTAGCCAGACCATCCTGGCGCTACCGATGTATCTGTTGTTCGAGGTCGGACTCCTGTTTGGTCGTTTAAGCTACAAAGGCGATTCAGAGCTCGACGAGCTGGACTAAAAGCGACGCAGGCCCGCGGGTGTAATCACGCCACCCAGCGGCAAATCCCAATCTGCCGCCCAGATCCGCGAAACGCACTGGCCTGGGTAGGCCACGCCAATACGACGATGACGCGGGACCCGGTCCAGCGTCTGGTCGTAAAACCCGCCACCCATGCCCACACGCATCCCAGTCAAATCGTAGGCAGTCAGCGGAACCAGCACCCAGTCCATGTCCTCAGCCTTCAGGGTTTCGCCAGCCATGGGCACGGGGATATTGAGTGCGCCCAGCTCGCATTGGGTATCGCAGAGATAGGCTTTAAAAACCAGCGACGCCCCATCAATAACCGGCAGATAGTCACCGGCACGCCGGCCAGGATCGGCTTCCTCTGGCAAGGCCCAATAGCTGGCTATCCGACCGGATAAGCGTTGAATATGGGTTTGAATTCGAGCGTTGAAGTAAGCCCGTTTTGCGGGGCTGATACCCCGTCGATAATCGCGCCCTACGGTGCGCGCTTGGGATGGTTTCATAAAGGACCCGGAGATGCCGCTGCGTGCCTAGCCCTTGAACCCAAAGGTTCAAGGCGGAAGACTCGAGAAGGGCTTAGGCTTTCCGTCGCGCGGACCTGCACACTACCCATGCCAAGAATTCCTGGTTTTTTAACATCGGCTCAGGGACTCCAGCTCGCTGGCAAGCACCCCAGGCCCGATTAGTATACTGGATTACAGATCCAGCGCGCCCTGCAAACGGTCCAATGCATCGTCTAATCGCTGATTTATTTGCTGGATCCGCTGGGGGTCAGCACCACCCGAGGACTTGTTCTTGGACGCTTCAAACGCAATATCCAGGGCGGCCAGTGTAATGGCCCGCTCAGAAGACAACTGCGGCTGCGCTTCACGAAGCTTGTGGACCCGACGTTCCACTTCCTGCGCGGCCGCCGCCAAACCCGGCGCATCGGATGGATCACAGGCCAGGGTGTGGTCTTTACCGGCAATCCGTAGGGTCACGGTCTCACGCTGACTCATGCCGAGGTCTCCAATGCCTTGATACGCTCACCAATCTGATTCAAACGATCGCGAGCCTGCTCTTGTTTGGAAGACATCTTGGCTAATTTGCTGCGCAAGTTCTGGCCCTCAAGCGTCAGCTCGTGGTTTTTTCGATGCAAATCGGCACACAAACGAATCAATGACTCGACTCGTGCTTCCAGCGCATCGATGCTGTCATTCTCCATCGCAGTCACGTCTCCTAAGTCTGTGGTGTAGTCTATGGACATTGATGGACAGGGGCAAACAATTGGAATTTCGTTACGACTACTGGCACGAACAACTCGCAGTCGCACTCAAAGCCTGGGACAGTGATTTGTCACCCAGTGAATTTCACGGTGCGATGTGCGGGCTAATCTCAAGCGGCCACTTAACCCAGGCTAGCCAGACCCTATCAGCCGTGGCGAGCTTGTTGGGACATCCGGTGGACGATCGTAAGCTGCTGCTTGAAGAACTCGCGCAGCGTCTGTTTGATGGCTTGGAATCCGAAGCCTTCGAGATGAAACCGCTAATCCACGAGGACGATCTGACCCGACGACTCGGTGAGCTTGCTCATTGGAGCAGCGGCTTTTTGCTAGGGGCCGGCTGGGGCCCGAACTCGCAAAGCCCCTCACGGGAAGTCAAAGAAATCTACGAAGATTTAATCAGCATCAGCCGCGTCGAAGCGGATTCTGAGATTGATGAGAGTGATCTGGACGCCGTCGCTGAGCACGCTCGACTCAGCGCCCACCTGCTGTATTTAGAACATCGAAACCGCTAACACGGCCCCAGCGTTTAGGCGCCCAAGAACTGCTTAAACGCTGGATTTTCGGTCTCGTCCCAGTACTGATAGCCGACCTGATCCAAATAGGTCTCTAATTCAGCCTGGTCGGCATCACTGGCCTGCACACTGCACAAAATACGTCCGTATGCCGCACCGTGATTACGATAGTGAAAGGCGCTGATGTTCCAACGCTCTCCCAATTTATCCAGGAATTTGAGCAAGGCTCCGGGGCGTTCAGGGAACTGGAATCGATAACACCGCTCTGACCCTGCCGCCGGCGCGTGCCCCCCGACCATATGGCGGATGTGCACTTTGGCCAGCTCGTTGTCCGACAGATCCGTCACTTTAAACTCGCCGCTCTCAAGTTGGGCAATGAGGTCCAAGCGGTCCGTCGAGCTAGGGTCCAGGGTTAATCCCACGAAAATCTGAGCGTTGCGGGCATCGGCATAACGGTAATTGAACTCGGTAATATTGCGCTGGCCGATCATCGAGCAAAAACGGCGAAAGCTGCCGGGTTGCTCAGGGATTTGAACCGACAAGATGGCCTCGCGGCGCTCACCCATCTCAGCTCGTTCACTGACATGACGCAGCCGGTCAAAATTCACGTTAGCCCCCGACACCACGGCAACCAGCCGTTGTCCGTGAATTTGGTGCTGTTCCACGTATTTTTTCATGCCCGCAACGCTCAATGCGCCAGCCGGCTCAGAGACACAGCGCAGATCATCGTAGACATCTTTGATGGCTGCGCACATCTCGTCGGTGGTGCAGGTTACAACCTCATCCACCGTGTGTTTTAGAATATCGAAGGTGTTGGTTCCGATGGTTGCGACCGCCACACCATCCGCAAAAATACCCACCTCGTCCAGGGTCACCGGATGGCCTGCATCCATCGCCGCTTTTAGGCAGGCACTGTCCTCTGCTTCGACCGCAATGATCTTGGTTTCAGGGCGCAAATACTTAACGTAGGCGCTGACTCCGGCGGCAATACCGCCCCCACCGACCGGCACAAAAATCGCATCGATCGGCGCTTTGACCTGACGCAAAATCTCCATCCCGATGGTGCCCTGACCGGCAATGGTATAGGGGTCGTCAAAGGGATGAATAAAGGTCAACTGGTCGCGCTGGGCTAGGCCTTGAGCGTGCTTGGCGGCCTCATCAAAGGTGTCACCAAATTGGACGACTTCGCCACCTAGGGCACGCACGGAATTGACCTTGATCGCGGGCGTCGTGGTGGGCATCACGATCACACTGCGGATCCCCAGCGCCGTTGCACCTTTTGCCACGCCCTGGGCGTGGTTGCCGGCACTGGCCGCAATTACGCCCGCCGCGCGCTGGGCCTCGGTCAAGTGCACCAGCTTGTTGTAGGCCCCTCGGTTTTTAAAGGAGTAAACCGGTTGCAGGTCCTCACGTTTGTAGAGCACCTCGTTATTCAAGCGTTGAGATAAAAATCGCGACGAATCTACGGGCGTTTCGATGGCAACATCGTATACTCGTGCTTCTAAAATCCGCTTGATAGTTTCGCTGTGCATGTTCGCTCCGTCGTTTTGCGCGTGCATCATATCAGGCCACACGCAAAAACTCGCCGGGACGCAATGATGAACGCAGATGAGATGAAAAAGCAGGTCGCACTTCGCGCCTTAGAACTAGTCAAACCCATGCTCGCTGAGGATGTGGTCGTAGGTATCGGCACCGGTTCCACCGCCAACCACTTTATCGATGCGCTGGGCGAGTACGCAATGGACTTCAAAGGGGCCGTCGCCAGCAGCGAAGCCAGTGCCGAGCGCCTCAAGTCCGTGGGCATCGACGTGTTTGAACTCAACGAAACCGGCACCCTGCCGGTCTACGTCGACGGCGCCGATGAGTTTGATCCCCGTTTAAATCTCATCAAGGGGGGTGGCGCCGCGCTGACCCGCGAGAAAATCGTGGCCCAGGCCAGCAGCCAATTCATTTGCATTGTCGATGCCTCAAAGGAAGTGGGGGTGCTCGGGGCATTCCCGTTACCGATTGAAGTCATCCCACAGGCTCGTTCTTTGGTCGCACGTGAGGTGGTCAAGCTGGGCGGTGATCCGGTGTATCGCGACGGAGTTATCACGGACAACGGCAACCAGATCCTGGACGTTCACAACCTCTCCATTACCGACCCCAAAGGCCTTGAGCAGGCACTCAATAACATCCCTGGCGTGGTGTGTAACGGTATCTTTGGCCTTCGTCCGGCCGACGTAGTTTTGATGGCAACACCACAAGGCGTGGTTGAGCGTCGCGCAGATTAATTGCATGCGACAAAACTCTGTTAGAATGCGGCGCCTTAATTAATCGCTCACAACTCGAAGGATGGCCATGAACGCGCCGGTATCGTTTGCTAAGGATCGCGTCCGTATTTTGTTGCTCGAGGGCATTCACCCCAGTGCGGTGGATACCTTTCGTGACGCGGGATACAACAACGTCGAACTATTGCCCACTGCTCTGAACGAAGACGACCTGATTGAGAAGATCAAAGGCGTTCACTTCATCGGCATTCGCTCGCGCACTCAACTGACTCGCAAGGTCTTTGAAGCGGCTGATCGTCTGCTGGCCGCCGGTTGCTTTTGTATCGGCACCAACCAAGTCGATTTGCAGGCCGCTAAAGAAAACGCCGTGGTGGTGTTTAACGCGCCCTACTCCAACACGCGCTCGGTAGCCGAGCTGGTGTTGGGCGAGGCGATCTTGTTGCTACGCGGCATTCCTGAGAAAAACGCGGTGGCTCACCGTGGCGGCTGGCTTAAATCAGCCAAAAACAGCTTTGAGATTCGTGGCAAGACACTGGGCATCATTGGTTACGGCTCGATCGGCAGTCAGCTGTCGGTGCTGGCTGAATCGCTGGGGATGCGCGTGATTTTCCATGACACCGTCAGCAAGCTGCCCTTGGGTAACGCGGCACAGGTCGCAAGCCTGGATGTGCTGCTGGAAAAATCCGACGTAGTCAGCCTGCACGTGCCGGAACTGGCTAGCACCAAGAACATGATTGGCGCTCGCGAGATCGGCTTGATGAAGCCTGAATCGGTGCTGATCAACGCAAGTCGTGGCACCGTAGTGGACATCGATGCGTTAACCGCGGCCATGAAGGAAGAGCGCATCCTAGGCTGTGCTTTAGACGTCTTCCCCGTCGAGCCCAAAGGTAATGCGGATGAATTCGAAAGCCCGCTACGCCAGTTTGAAAACGCGATTTTGACGCCGCACATCGGTGGCTCGACCATGGAAGCCCAGGTGAATATCGGCGTTGAAGTGGCAGAAAAGCTGGTTCGTTATTCTGACAACGGATCGACCCTGACCAGCGTCAACTTCCCTGAGGTCGCGCTTCCGCCGCATCCGGACCATCACCGCTTGCTGCACGTTCACCACAACGTACCTGGCGTGCTAAGCGCGATTAACTCGGTCTTTGCCAGCGCGGGTATCAACATTGGTGCTCAGTTCCTGCAAACCGATGAAAGTATTGGTTACGTGGTCATTGATGTCAGTGCGGATTCATCAGAAGAGGCGATGGATGCCCTGAGCGGCATCGAGCACACCATCAAGGTGCGTCGACTGTTCTAGTGAACTGTGCCAGCGCTTGATCCAAGCGTTGGCGATACTCCGGAGTTTCGTTGGCCAAATGGTGACGGGCTCCGGGTATGCGAACCAGCCGCACGCCGGGAAACTTTTCAGCGATACGCGCGATATTCCACGGCGCGTCGACCGTTTTCTCTTCAGTCCCCTGAAACACCCATAGCTTGTCGCCCGAAACCGGCGTCATGGTCTCGATCGAGCGCTTGAAACTGACCATCGCGCTGAGCCAAGCCACCGGGATGACGGGACTGCGCAAACTATCGCCTTCAAGCAAAAACTGATTGAAGCGATCATTGTGTGTCCCATGACCGCTTCCGCGATTCACCTGCTTTAGCAGCTTTTTCAAAAACCAATGCAGCGGTCCCAGATAACGCCAATGGCGCGGTCGGACCAGGGGGTTGAGCACAATGAACCGCTCAAAGTCCCCATCCCCACGACGACGGATCCAGTCCAACCAGGCACTACCCCCGGTGGATTGTCCCAACGCCAGACGCGGCAGGGCTTGCTGAGGTAGCGTGTCGAACACGCGATCCAGCGCTTGGAAATACTCAGTGAAGCTACGCACCTGGGCTCTGGGACCCGACGAGAGGCCCTGGCCCGGCAAATCAAAGGTGGTCACCCGATAGCCCAGCTCCATCAGCGACCGAATCAAGTCAGAAAACAGCCCCACATGATCCAAATATCCCGTCACCAACAAGCATTCGGCAACAGGATTTTGGGGGGAGAAACGCTGGACGACCAACTGCTGGTCGCCCTCGCCCAGCGTGCCGATCTCGTGCTGCGAAAGCGGCAGATCGTAATACCGCAAAAACGGCTTTAACAGCCCGGGCGCGGGGGCTGGAAAGGCGGCCAAATGACCGCGCAGCACATCCGGGTCCCATTGCGGGACCCGTTTGACTCGACTCACCGAACCTGAGGATCCAGCTCGCCGCGCAAGTAACGTTCCGTCATCGCATCAAGGCTGAGAGGTTTGATCTTGCTGGCTTGGCCTGCGCAACCGAAGGCCTCATAGCGGTCAGTCACGATGCCACGCATGGCATCCATGGTCGCCTTTAGGAATTTACGCGGATCGAATTCGGCGGGGTTTTGGGCCAAGAAACGACGCGTTGCACCGGTCGATGCGAGACGCAAGTCGGTATCGATGTTGACCTTGCGAACGCCGTGCTTAATGCCTTCCTGGATCTCTGACACCGGAACCCCATAGGTTTCGGGGATGTTGCCGCCGTACTCATTGATGATCGCCAGCCAATCCTGCGGCACGCTGGAGGAGCCATGCATGACCAAGTGCGTGTTGGGAATGCGGGCATGGATCGCTTTGATCTGCTCAATCGCCAACACATCACCGGTCGGCGGACGGGTAAATTTATACGCGCCGTGGCTGGTGCCGATCGCGATGGCCAACGCATCCACTCCCGTTTTTGCGACAAAGTCAGCCGCTTCCTCAGGGTCAGTCAGCATTTGATCATGGCTCAGAGTCCCTTCGGCCCCGACCCCATCTTCTTCACCGGCTTGGCCCGTTTCCAGACTGCCCAGGCAACCGAGCTCACCTTCCACAGACACGCCGCAGGCGTGCGCCATCTCGACGGTGCGTTGAGTAACCTCAACATTGTATTCGTAACTGGCCGGCGTCTTTTGGTCGGCTAACAAGGAGCCATCCATCATCACCGAGCTGAAGCCCATCGCGATAGAGCGCTGGCAGTCGGCGGGCGAAGCGCCGTGGTCCTGGTGCATGCAGACCGGAATATCAGGAAATTCCTCGATCGCCGCTAGAATCATGTGGCGCAGAAAATTGGGGCCCGCATACTTGCGAGCACCGGCACTGGCCTGCACGATCACCGGTGCATCACAGGCGGCTGCGCCTTCCATGATGGCGCGCATTTGTTCTAGGTTATTGACGTTAAAAGCCGGTACGCCGTAGCCCTGTTCGGCTGCGTGATCCAGCATTTGTCGCAAGCTAATAAGTGCCATCGGTTACTCCTTTTAATCCGCTGCACGTTGGGCCAGCATGGCCACCGCCGGTAGGGTTTTGCCTTCGACGTACTCCAAGAAGGCACCGCCACCGGTTGAGATATAAGACACCTGCGGCGTCAATCCAAACTGATCAATGGCCGCTAGCGTATCGCCGCCACCGGCTACCGAAAAGGCAGCACTGTCCGCAATGGCTTGGCCCAGGGCCTGGGTGCCCGATGCAAAATTCGGGAATTCAAATACGCCCAGCGGGCCATTCCATAATACGGTACCGGCTGCCAGGATTTGCTCGCGCAAAGCCACTTCGCTATCGGGGCCGATGTCCAAAATTTGATCATCCTCGGCGACCTCGTCCAGCGACTTGACGACGGCCGGCTCCTGATCGCTAAAGGCCTTGCCCACACGTACATCACTGGGCAACGGAATGTGTGTCTTTGCCATCAAGGCCTGCGCGGTGGGAATCAAATCCGGCTCGTATAGGCTGGCACCGACGGGATGACCGGCTGCGGCCAAAAAGGTATTCGCAATCCCCCCGCCCAGGATCAGACCATCGCACAACTCCGCCAGGCGGTTGAGGACATCCAGCTTGGTACTGACTTTGGAGCCACCCACCACGGCATACAAAGGACGCGCAGGCGCGGCCAGTGCTTTTTCCAGTGCGTCCAGCTCGCCCGCTAACAGGGGCCCTGCGCAGGCGATCGGTGCCTGCAAGCCCACACCATGGGTCGAGGCCTGGGCACGGTGAGCCGTACCAAAGGCGTCCATCACGTAGACATCGCACAGTGCGGCCATTTTTCCGGCTAACTCCGCGTCATCGGCCTTTTCACCGCGCAAGAAGCGTACGTTTTCACACAGTACCAACTCACCCGGTTGGCACGCGACGCCCTCAATCCAATCCTGCTGCAAACGCACCGGCTGGCCTAATAGGGTCTCAAGATGACGAGCGACCGGTGCCAAGCTGTATTGCTCGTCAAACTCACCCTCAACCGGCCGGCCAAGATGTGACATCACCATGACCGCTGCTCCGGCCTGCAAGGCAGCTTGCAAGGTAGGCAGGGCCGCTCGAATGCGCGCATCTGAGGTCACCTGTCCGTCCTTGACGGGTACGTTTAGATCTTGGCGAATTAGTACTCGGCGTCCCGCCAAGTCGATATCTGACATCCGCTTCACAGCCACTCCTATTGTCGTTAAAACGTTGAAACTTGAAGCGCGGTATCGATCATACGGTTGGCATAGCCCCACTCGTTGTCATACCACGCTACGATTCGCACCAGTTTGCCTGTGCACTGCAACAATCCCAAGTCGACGATGGCACTAGCCGGGTGGCCACAAAAATCAATCGACACCAAGGGCTCGTCGGAGACCGCAAGGACCCCATCCGATTGTTCTGCCCAGTCACATAGCCGCTGTTTTAGATCCTGCAAACTCAAGGGTTCGCTCAGCGAAAGCGTCATATCCACACAACTCACATTGGCTGTGGGCACACGCATGGAATATCCCTGAATGCGGCCTGCGATATGGGGCATCACCCATTCCAGCGCATTCAATGCATTGGTGGTGGTGGGCACCATCGACAAAGCCGCCGCCCGGGCACGCCTGGGATCACGGTGCGACTGGTCCACCAGGACCTGATCATTGGTATAGCTATGAATCGTGGTGTAGGTACCGGACTCAATTCCCAGGCCATCCAGGGCTTTCAGCGTAACGCCCAAGCAGTTGGTGGTGCAGGATCCCAGCGACCAATGGGTATGCTGGGGCGTGAGTTTATGCTCGTTAAGACCGCGGATCAGCGTCAGGGGCATATCTGGGCCGGCCGGAGCCCCCACCTGAACCCGTGGCGCTCCCGCTTGAATGTGCGCGAGCGCTCGATTCAGATCAGGGTTTCGACCCGAGCATTCCATCACCAGATCGACGTTGTCCCATGGGATATCACAGGCTTCATCGGCATTGGTAAAACGCGTCCGCTGACCCGCCACTTCAAATCCGTCCGCCGTGGTCAACAGCGGCAGATTAAATCGTCCGTGGGTTGAGTCATAACGCGCCAACAACCGCAGCGTGTCTAAGTCACCGGGGTCGTTGATCTGGGCGATGTGTAACTGATCACTCAGGCCCCGCTGATGCAGGGCCCAAAATACGCAACGACCAATACGACCAAAGCCGTTTATGCCGATGCGCATCAATTAGTCTTCAAACGGTTCGTTCAAACGCTCGATCGCGTCCAACAGCGCCTCGACGGTAATACCGAAGTGTTCGAACAAAGCCGGTGCCGGCGCAGATTCGCCGAAGCTATCCATGCCAATGATCTCGCCATCCAGACCCACATATTTGTACCAGTAATCGCGATGTGCGGCTTCAATCGCCACACGGGCTGAAACTTCGCTCGGCAGAACCGACTCACGATACTCAACGCTTTGACGCTCAAAGGCCTCGGCACAAGGCATTGAGACCACTCGCACCTTGGCGTTGGACTGTTCGGCCGCTGCCACAGCCAGCTCGACCTCAGATCCCGTGGCAATCACGATGACATCAGGCTCACCGTCGGTATCCACTAACACGTAACCGCCCTTGGCGATGTCAGCCACATCGGCTCGTGCCAAAGTGGGCAAACCCTGACGGCTCAGTGCCAAGCAGGTGGGACCTTCTTCACGGGCAATAGCGCTACCCCAGGCAACGGCGGTTTCGACCGCATCCGCAGGACGCCACAGGTCGCAGTTAGGCGTGCCACGCAAACTGGCGATCTGCTCGATCGGCTGGTGAGTCGGGCCATCTTCGCCCAGACCGATAGAATCGTGGGTTAACACATGAACCACACGCTGCTTCATCAAGGCCGCCATACGGATAGCATTGCGCATGTATTCCATAAAGATCAGGAAGGTGCCGCCGTAAGGCACAAAGCCACCATGTAGTGCGATACCGTTCATCATGGCCGCCATGCCGAACTCACGCACACCGTAATGGATGTAGTTACCGCCTTTTTGATCAGCAGCGACCGATTGGCTGCCCTTCCACAACGTCAGGTTTGACCCCGCCAAGTCAGCCGATCCACCCAACAACTCAGGCACGATAGGACCAAACTTATCCAGTGCCATTTGGCTCGCTTTACGCGTGGCGACTTTGGGCGCTTCGTTTTGCAACTCGCGAGCGTAATCCAGTGCCACCTGCTCCATATCCACGGCTAGATCACCGGACAAACGGCGATCCAACTCTTCGGACAACTCCAAGTGCGCCTTACGATACTCAGCCATGGCCTCAGCCCAGGCACCGTGTGCGCTTTCGCCTTTCTCACGGCCGTCCCAGGCCGCGTAGATATCCTCGGGAATTTCAAAGGGTCCATGCTCCCAGCCCAAGGCCGCCCGTGTCAGTGCGATTTCCTCATCGCCCAACGGCGCACCGTGGCTTTCTTCCTTACCTTCTTTGTTGGGGGAACCAAAACCAATGCGGGTCCGGCAACGAATCAACGTCGGACGCGTCTCATCACCCTGTGCCTGCACGATAGCGGCGTTGATCGCCTCTGAGTCATGACCATCAATCGGTCCGATGACCTGCCAGTTATAGCTTTCAAAGCGCTGATTGGTATCGTCTGTGAACCAGCCTTCGACTTCGCCATCGATTGAAATGCCGTTGTCATCATAGAAGACGATCAATTTGCCCAGGCCCAAAGT
>Ga0209555_10002739_pt1 | contig 12237 bp, 14 predicted proteins | sample SaaInl85LU_5_DNA_FD_184643 | JGI IMG/M metagenome (GOLD analysis project Ga0209555, IMG submission 184643) | Marine microbial communities from expanding oxygen minimum zones in the Saanich Inlet - ESP_85LU_5_DNA (SPAdes) (version 2) | ecosystem: Environmental > Aquatic > Marine > Intertidal... | reverse complement strand
CATTTTTGGCCCGATGGCAGCCAACTTGATCTTTTCGATGACCCCGAGAAATCAGCCAGTGCGATTGGCGATTTCGCAGGCGACCGGTCCGAGCGCGAGTTTCGCCAGTTCCAATCAAAGGCGCGCGCGTTGTTTGACGGGTTTGAACAGCCGATGATGATGGCGGCCAGCCCGTCCTTTGCGGGATTGGTGCGCCATGTCGTGACCCGCCCAAATCTGGCGCGGCTGATGGCTCCGGGAAAAACACTCGCGCGCGCGCTTGCACAGCAATTCAGCGACCCGCGCCTACGACAGCTTTTTGGGCGGTATGCAACTTATGTCGGCGGCTCTCCCTATCAAAGCCCCAGCCTGCTCTCGCTGATCTGGGAGTCTGAGGCGCGTGGTGTTTGGCGGGTTGAGGGCGGGATGCATAAGCTTGCCCAAGCGATGCACGATCTGGCGAAGGCGCGCGGCGCGGAATTTCATTTCGGGATCGCTGCTTCGCGGATCGAAAAGCAAGGCAGTGCCGTCAGCGCGGTTCACCTGAGCGATGGCCGCAAACTGCCCGCTGATCTGGTGGTCTTCAACGGTGACCCCCGCGCCTTGGCCCAAGGGTTTTTGGGCGAGGCCGCCACCAGCACCATTCCCGCCGATAGCGTGGAGCCACGCAGCCTGTCTGCTTGGGTCTGGAGTTTTGCAGCCAAACCATCTGGCGTTGATCTGGCCCATCACAATGTCTTTTTCGGGCAGGACCCCCGCAGTGAGTTCGACCCGATCAAACAGGGCAAGATGCCCGAAGATCCGACGCTTTATATCTGCGCGCAAGATCGTGGAGGCGATACGCCCTCAGGTCTTGAGCGATTTGAGATTATCATGAATGCACCGGCCAATATGCCGGGCTCGCAGGAGGAGATTGACCTATGTCGAGCCACGACTTTCCCGATTTTGCGCCAAAGGGGGCTGGCCTTCTCGGAGGAGCCACCCGATCACGCACTGAGCACGCCCGCGATCTTCAACAGCCTGTTTCCCGCATCGGGCGGATCCCTTTACGGGCTGAGCCCACATGGAATGATGGCCGCCTTCAAACGTCCCACGGTGCGCAGCTCTCTCAAGGGTCTGTATCTGGCGGGGGGCGGGGTCCATCCGGGGGCGGGGATTCCGATGGCTTGTCTCTCAGGGCAGCATGCGGCCGCGGCGATCTTGAGCGACCTAACTTCAACCTCAATGTCCCCGAAGATGGCTACGCGTGGTGGTATGTCGACGGCATAAGCCATGATGGCAGCAAAGCCATTTCGATCATCGGGTTTATCGGCTCGGTGTTTTCGCCTTGGTATCGCTGGTCAGGGCGAAAGAACCCCGCAAATCACTGCTGCCTGAATGTCGTCACCTATGGGCGTGGTGGGCGCTGGACAATGACAGATCGGGGCGAAGACGCACTTGATCTCAGCGATGATACTTTGCAGATCGGTCCGTCCTCAATGCATTGGGATGGCGATAAACTAATCGTCGATATCAATGAGATCAGCACCCCCCATGCACAAGCGATCCGTGGCACGGTCACGATAAGACCCTCTGCCATTACAGGCATTGAACTGCCGCTGACCGAAGATGGCGCCCATATCTGGCGGCCTTTCGGCCCCGTCTCGGATATCGAGGTTGAGCTCAACAGATCGGGTTGGGATTGGTCTGGGCATGGCTATTTCGATGCCAATTTCGGCACCCGTGCCCTAGAGGCCGATTTCGACTATTGGACATGGGGCCGCTTTCCAACATCCAAAGGAGCTGCCTGTTTCTATGATGCCGCAAGGCGGGACGGTTCCGAGCTTGCAGCCGCCATCCGCTTTGACAAAACGGGGCAGGCGCAAGCCATGGAAGCCCCGCCCAAAGCCAAGATTTCCCGCCCGTTTTGGGGTGTGCGCCGCGAAACCCGCGCAGATGGCGGATTTCTGCCGAGGCAGGTCAAGGCCATGCTGGATGCACCATTCTACAACCGTTCAGCCGTCAAAACGCGCATAAATGGCGAAGAAAGCATAGGTGTTCATGAAGCCCTTGATCTGACGCGGTTCAGGAAGTCATGGTTGATGCCGATGCTGGCGGTGCGGGTGCCACGTCGGAAAAATTGGCCCCTCTAGCGGTTGTTCCGAGACTCTGCCCCGTCCATATAGAGTGAAATGATGGAGGCGATATGAGTTCCAACGAATTTCCCGGTTGGCATGGCACGACAATTATCGGTGTGCGCAAGGGCGGCGAGGTTGTGGTGGCCGGAGACGGACAGGTCAGCCTCGGTCAAACCGTCATCAAAGGCACTGCGCGCAAGGTGCGGCGGCTCAGCCCCGGTGGCTATGATGTCGTGGCTGGTTTTGCCGGATCAACAGCGGATGCCTTCACATTGCTGGAGCGCCTTGAGGCAAAGCTCGAGGCCTCACCCGGACAATTGCAGCGCGCCAGCGTGGAATTGGCCAAGGATTGGCGCACCGATAAATACCTCCAGAAACTCGAAGCGATGCTGATCGTGACCGATGGAACCGATCTTTTCGTCATCACGGGGGCGGGCGATGTGCTTGAACCCGAACATGGGATTGCCGCGATTGGATCAGGCGGGAATTTTGCACTGGCCGCCGCGCGCGCCCTGATCGATGGCGATTATTCCGCCGAGGATATCGCGCGCAAAGCCATGGGAATTGCCGCTGATATCTGTGTCTATACCAATGGAAACCTGACTATTGAAAGGATCAGCCATGACTGACATCACCCGTGACGATATTCGCGCAGCGGTTGGTGCAGGTATGATGAGCGAAGCGCAGGCCGCCTCACTGTTATCACTGGCTGATACGCGGCGTGGTGTGCGTTCCCATATGTCGGGGCTTGATGAACCCTTTGAGTTGTTCCGTGGCTTCAACGAGATTTTCATCGTTGTCGGCATGGCCATTCTTTATATGGGATGGGCGGGTCTGACAGGCCTGTCGATCTTGGCGCTTGAGCAAGGCTATAGCCGCGCCTTGGGCTTTTCTGTGATTGGCATGATCGCCTCGGTTCTATTGGCGCGGTATTTCACGCTGACACGCAGAATGGTGGCCCCCTCCATCGCGCTGGTGATCTTTTTTGCGCTGAATGCTGTGCAATTCTCGGTGGCTCTGGCTGCTGCTTTCGATGTGGAATTTGGCGGTATTTTCATAACCATTGGCTTGGTGGGAACCGCACTTCTTTGTGGGTATTACCTCTGGTTCCGCGTCCCCTTTGCGGCCGCGCTGATTGCGATCGGGGTGTTCGTTACGCTGTTCAGCCTTCTTGGCAATCTCGACCAAAACCAGCAGGATATATCTGATCTGTTCTTGCTGACGGCAGATGGGCCTTTTGCCTTGGTCACCATCCTTGTCGGCATCGCGACCTTTGCTGTGGCCATGCGTTTTGACATGAGCGATCCGCATCGTCTGACCCGCCGCTCGGCCACGGGCTTCTGGCTGCATGTGATCGCGGCACCCGCCATCGTGAACACCGTGGCGCTTTCGCTGCTTGATATTGATACCTTCGCCACGCAAATGCTGCTGATTGCCTTTATTGGTTTCATCGCTTTGATGGCGATTGTGATTGATCGGCGTTCCTTCCTCGTCTCGGGTGTGGGGTATATCGTGGCGCTCTCGATCACTTTGATGGAGGGCCAAGCCTTTACGGTGATCCTCATTCTTGGCATGGGATTGATCACGCTTGGCGCAAAATGGGAGGCCATTCGCGGCTCCATCATGCGCCGCTTGCCCGATTTCAAAGGCAAGGACCGCCTTCCACCATGGGCCGCAATCGAAACACCTCAGGAGATATCCTCGTGACTGATCTAACCCCCCGCGAGATTGTCTCGGAACTTGATCGCTTCATCATCGGCCAGAATGACGCCAAACGCGCCGTGGCCGTAGCGCTTCGAAATCGTTGGCGGCGCAAGCAGCTTGGCGATGATCTGCGCGATGAGGTCTATCCCAAAAACATCCTGATGATCGGCCCCACAGGTGTCGGCAAAACCGAGATCAGCCGCCGCTTGGCCAAGCTGGCTCGTGCGCCTTTCATCAAGGTTGAAGCTACAAAGTTCACCGAAGTGGGCTATGTCGGGCGTGATGTCGAACAGATCATTCGCGATCTGGTCGATGCCGCGCTGATCATGGTGCGCGAACATATGCGCGAAGAGGTTAAGGCCAACGCCCATACCGCTGCAGAAGATCGCGTGATCGAAGCTTTGGCAGGCGAGGATGCACGCGATCAAACCCGCGAGATGTTCCGCCGCAAACTCCGCTCGGGCGAGCTGGACGACACCATTATCGAATTGGAGTTTGCCGATACCAGCAACCCGATGCCAATGTTCGAAATTCCCGGCCAACCCGGCGGTATGGGGGGAATGGGCGGTATGCCCGGTGGCATGAATTTGGGTGATCTCTTTGGCAAAGCCTTTGGTGGCCGCAAAACCCGCAAAAAATTGAGTGTTGCTGCCAGCTATGAACTGCTGATCGAGGAAGAAGCTGATAATCTTCTGGACCAAGAAGCGGTCAACCGCGAAGCCATTAATGCGGTTGAGCAAAGCGGCATCGTGTTCCTTGATGAAATCGACAAGGTCGCGGCGCGCTCGGATGCGCGCGGGGCCGATGTCAGCCGCGAAGGGGTTCAGCGTGATCTTCTGCCATTGATCGAAGGCACCACTGTTTCAACGAAATACGGGCCTGTCAAAACCGACCATATCCTCTTCATTGCCTCTGGCGCATTCCACATCGCCAAGCCGTCTGATCTGTTGCCCGAACTCCAAGGTCGCCTTCCGATCCGCGTTGAATTGCGCGCTTTGACCGAAGGGGATTTTGTTCGCATTCTCACAGAGACCGACAACGCCCTGACGCGCCAATACACCGCCTTGATGCAAACCGAGGAGGTTGGCGTCAGCTTTACCGAAGACGGGATCGCGGCACTCGCTAGAATTGCCGCCGAGGTAAATCAAACCGTCGAGAATATCGGCGCGCGGCGGCTTTATACTGTTCTGGAACGTGTGTTCGAGGAGCTGAGTTTCTCAGCCCCTGATCGTTCAGGCGAAGATGTGGTTGTAGATGCCAGTTTCGTGGAGGAGCATTTGGGCGCTTTGATGAGTTCTGCTGATCTCAGCCGCTACGTCCTCTAGAACTTCGCGCTTCCCCGCATCAGCGGGACTTCTTGAGATAGACATAATAAGCTCCGCTTCCGCCATGGCGGAGGTGGGATTCCCGTACATTCAGAACCATGCGGCCCAAGGGCGGGGCTTTTAGCCAAGTCGGAACATTATGTTTCAAAACGCCACGCCGAACGGGCATCGGGCCATCATCGGCACGGTCTTTGCCCTTGCCTGTGATGACCAGAACCAGCCGCAAACCGCGTTCATGCGCTTCAAAAATGAAACTGGTCAGCGCAGGATGCGCCTCGGCGACTGTCATGCCATGCAGATCAATCCGCGCTTCGGGCTTAAGTTTGCCACGCAACATCTTCCCATGGGTTCGGTGATCCATCCGAAGCGGATCTTTCGCAACGCTTTCCGAAATCGACGGCGTCAGAACATGGCCGCTCAAACCTGATTTGGCCTTCGCCCCAAGTTGAAAAGGCTCAATCGGTTTGGCGGTTGTCTTGGGCTTTGGCTTGTCGAAAATCTCTTTCGGTGGCGTTTCGATCTTCGCGGGGCGGCTGTTTAAAGGGGTGGCCGTCTTGGCAACGCGCGCCCAAAGGTCCCGATCATCAGGAGTTAGGCCCTTTTTTCTGCGCCCAGCCATTCCTCAGACATCCGTGGCAATGCGATGCGCGATTTCAATCGGAAGCAGGGTGATCATGCGCCCAGGATCACGGATGCGCCCTGCAACATCGCCCGCGTCATCGCCAGAGCCATAGAAAATATCAGCGCGTTGCGGCCCACGAATGGCGCTGCCCGTATCTTGGGCCACCATCAATCGCCGCATCGGGGCAAGCCCGCCTTTCTCGATCCAGACAGGCGCGCCCAGCGGCGTGAATTCGGGATCAACAGCGATGGTCCTCTCGGTTGTGATCGAACGGTTCATCGCACCAAGGGGGCCATCCGATGGATCATCAATCTCGACTTCACGGAAGAAAACGTAAGAATCGTTATGATGCAGCAATTCGCGGCCAAGCCGCGGGTTGCGGCGCACCCAATTGCGGATCACCTGCGCGGAGACCTGATGCGGTTCATACACCCCGCGCCGCACCAATTCCTGACCGATCGAGCTGTATTGATGCCCGTTTCTGCCGCCATAGCCGACACGGATGAACGCCCCGTTATCAAGGCGAACACGGCCAGAGCCTTGGATTTGCAAGAAGAACACCTCAACAGGGTCATCAATCCAAGCAATCTCCAAGCCACGGCCATCCAGAACGCCGCTTTCCTCAATCTCTTGTCTTGTGCGCCAGATACCGCTGACTTCGGGCGGCAAGCGGTAGATCGGGTATTGATAAGGTCCATGCCTACGCAGCGATCCGCGCAATTCCGGCTCGTAATATCCTGTGAACAAGGCGGGGCTATCGCCACCCGTAATCACAGGGCGAAAGAACAGCTCAAAAAAACTGCGGGCATGCTCCAACGGATGGTTGATTGCCACGGCACATAGGGTTGCCCATTCCGGCTCATCCAGATCGCGACATGTATTTAGGAAAACGGAAAGGGCCGCGGCATGATCATCCTCGGCCCAGCCTTCGAGGTCCCGAAACTCAAGAAGATGCGCTTCAGGCTCGGCCACGGCAGGTGTTCCTAAACAAACAAGCGCAACGAGCGCGGTTTTCCAAACGCTCGTCGCCATAGATCATTCGCCAGTGGCGACCAATACCCAGTTCGGGTCAGAGGACCCCATGCTGCGCGCAAAGGTCCAAACATCACGCTGGCGCTTGATCTCATTGGGGTCACCTTCGACAATCTCGCCATCCGCATTGCGTACAACCGAAGTGAGTTCAGCCATGAGGCGAACCGAAATTTCGCCCTCTTTGGTTGCAGCATCAAATGTTGCATCGGCCAGAGCCAATTCACGAATGCCAACAAAGCTGGCTTCGATGGTCAGGCCCTGTTCTTCGCGGGCCTGAATGACGGACTCGAATGTTTCCATCACGTCATCGGCAAGGAAGGGCTTCAAACCATCCACATCGCCATTCTCGAAGGCCATCAGGATCATCTCATAGGCACTGCGCGCACCGCCCAAGAATTCACTGACCGAGAAACTAGGCTCGGCCGATTTCATCGCGGCGAGCGCTTTGGCTGCATCACTTCCATCTTCGACATGGTCGGTGATATCGCGATCAGGCCCGCCTTCGATGACATCAAAGTCACGCTTGGTCTTGGACCGTGTCGACGCCTGAGCGGCTGGTGGTTTTTCAAAACCTTCCCGCGTTCCAAGAACGCTGCGCAAACGCAAAATCAGGAAGATCGCAATACCTGCCAGAACAAGGAGAGAAAGCAGTGAAGAGTTCATAAATTGGCCCTCAAATGGGTCTTGGGGTTTTTTGTTGATCGTCTGAGACATATGTAGGCACGAGGCACGCTCAAGTCCATCTTTCCCGCAGCGATGTCGCACCCGTTTATGCATTGAGGTAGCAATATGTGGCTCTTTCTCGCTTTCCTGACAGTCCCTTTGATCGAAATCGGGCTTTTTATCACGGTTGGTGAGGCGATCGGGCTATGGCCGACCTTGGGAATTGTCATTCTGACTGCTGTTATCGGAACGGCACTGGTGCGTTCTCAAGGGGCGATGGCATTGAACAACCTTCGCGGCAGTTTCAACCAGCTCAATGACCCGACGGAACATCTGGCCCATGGCGCGATGATCATTTTCTCAGGCGCTTTGCTACTAACACCCGGTTTCTTCACCGATGCCGTGGGTTTTGCGCTGCTAGTGCCGCCTGTCAGGTCTTTCATTTTCCGAGAGCTGCGCAAGCGCATCAAGGTTCAATCCTTCATGTCAGAAAGCCAGCATCGCACACAAAACACAGCCCAGACGGGCGAAGTGATCGACGAGACGGGCGAAATCATTGATCCGCCACGCAATGGGCCTTCGGGCTGGACGCGGCATTGAGGCTTTCCCGTCAAACTGCTACACCGCCCCGAACAATTTTTACCGGAGAGTTTCATGGCCGAGAATACTTCTGACGCCACCAATGGCGCAGGCCAAGCCGCACCCGTTATGCCGAAGATGCAAATCCTCGGGCAATTCGTGCGCGATCTATCATTTGAAAACGTAGCCGCCCAAAAAGCGGTTCAGGGTGCAACGCAGCCTGATGTGCAGGTTCGTGTCGGTTTGGACGCGCGCAAGCGCCCAACAGAAAACCAGTATGACGTCATTGTTAAGCTGAATGTTGATGCAAAAACCAAAGGCGACACGCCTGAACCGATCTTTCTGATCGAGTTGGATTACGCCGGAATTTTCCACATCGAAAACGTCCCCGAAGCGCAAATTCAGCCATTTTTGATGATTGAATGCCCACGGATGCTGTTCCCCTTCATTCGCCGCATCGTCTCGGATGTGACACGCGATGGCGGGTATTTGCCGCTGAACCTCGAGACGATCGATTTCGTATCGATCTATCGCAATGAGGTTGCAAAACAGATGGCCAATAAAAAGCCAGACGCCTAAAGCGCCTTAGCTATAGGTTTTCCACAAAGCACCGTCGCCCAAGCCCTCGATGAAATCGGCATGGGCGGCGGTTTCTTCTTCTGTGATCCGTGATTTCAGCGCTTGCGGGCGTGGAAATGCACGCCACGCGCTGCTTTCACCCGATTTTGACGTATTTCCACCTGACATGGACAGCGCAAAATCAGGTTGTTTGCCGCCGATCAGCTCAAGATAAACTTCTGCGAGGATTTCCGAGTCAAGCAAGGCACCGTGTTTCTCACGCATGGAGTTATCGACACCGAACCGTCTGCACAGCGCATCAAGCGAGGCGGGCGAGCCCGGAAATTTGCGGCGCGCAATCATCAAAGTGTCAATCGCGCGGTCATTGGGTATCAAAGGTTTCTTGACCCAGCCAAGCTCGGCATTAAGAAATTTCATGTCGAAAGCGGCGTTATGGATCACCAATTTTGCATCTTCGATGAAATCCAGAAAATCCTGCGCAACAGTCTCGAATAAGGGTTTATCAGCCAGAAACTCATCACCAAGACCATGCACATTGAAGGCCTCGACAGGCACCGATCGCTGCGGGTTGATATACTGGTGATAGACCCGCCCAGTTGCGACATGGTTCCACAATTCAATCGCCCCGATTTCGACCAAACGGTGACCTTCGTTTGGTTCAAAACCTGTGGTCTCGGTATCTAGCACGATCTCACGCATGGGGTTCTCCGGTCAGCTTTGCGATCAAGGTTTTCACATCTGCACGGGTTTGTTCAAGCTCTCGCGTCTCGATAACGAAATCAGCGCGTTTGCGCTTTTCAGCATCGGGCATCTGACGGGCGAGAATGTTTTCAAACATCTCGGGCGTCATTGTATCGCGTTCCAGCACACGCGCGCGTTGGATGTCCGCATGAACCGACACGACGAGGACACCGTCCATTCTTGCATCCCCACCCGTTTCAAACAGCAGCGGAATATCCAGAACCACCAGACCCGCCGATTTATGGCTTTCAAGAAATGCCGCTCGGTCTTGGGCGACCAAGGGATGCACGATTTCTTCGAGGATTTTCAAAGCGTCAGGTTCTTCAGCGATCCAGCGCTTCAACTCGGCCCGATCAACCTGCCCGTCATGGACGGCTTTCGGCCAAACAGCAGCAATTTTCGGGGCGGCTTCCCCGCTCTGCCCATAAAGGCGGTGAACAGCTTCGTCTGCATCCCAAACGGGGATGCCCTCTTCACGGAAAAACCCTGCCGTCGTTGATTTTCCCATCCCGATCGAGCCTGTCAGGCCCAAAACATAGGTCATGCCGAGAGAACCGCTTTGCGAAGGTCATTATCCACATCGGGCCGCTGACCAAACCAGCGTTCAAAACCTGGGGCTGCTTGATGCAGCAACATTCCCAAACCATCTACGATATTGGCACCAGCCTGTTCAGCCTGCAGCAGAAAATCTGTCATCAAAGGTGCATAAACGAGATCATTGACGACCGTATCTTTATTGAGCCCTGTAAGGTCAATATTCAGCGCTGGTTGCCCGACCATACCCAGCGAAGTGGTGTTCACGACGGTTGCAACATGGGGCAGAACTTCTGGAATTTTTGTCCAATCCGCCACCTTGATCCGCGCACCGAGTTGATCACGCAAAGCCTCGGATCTGGATCTTGTGCGGTTGACCAAAATAACCTCTGAGACACCATCACCAAGCAAAGCCGAGACAATCGCGCGCGATGCACCACCAGCGCCGAGAACCAGCGCGGACCCGTTGGAGGCTTTCCAATCCGGAAACCTCTGCTTGATATTCGCAAGGAAGCCGATGCCATCGGTATTGTCCGCCTGAACCGTGCCGGATGTTGTGAAGGTCAAGGTATTGGCTGCACCAATCAAAGCCGCACGATCCGTGATCGTATCCGCGATTTGCAGGGCCGTTTCCTTATGCGGGATGGTTACATTCACACCGCGGAAGCCCATTTTGGGCAGGGTTTTCAGAACATCTGCAAAATCATCCCGTGCGACATGGATCGGAATGTAATGCCCATTGATCCCATACCGCTTGAGCCAATGACCATGCAGAATGGGCGATTTACTATGCCCGATCGGGTCCCCTATGACACCTGCCAGATGAATGTCTTCGCTCATCCTTCGATGATCCCTCTCGTTACTAAATATGCAGACAGTTCCAACAGTGGCAGTCCTAGAACAGTGAAATAGTCTCCATCGACCCGAGTAAAGAGCCGTGAGCCTTCTTTCTCGAGTTTGTATCCTCCGACGCTCTCGGCAATATCGGGCCAGTTCCTCTCCAGATACTGTTCAAGATAGCTGTCGCTTATGTCACGCATAAGAAGGCGAACTTCACCAATGAAACGCCAAACGGGTTTGGCATCATCATAGATCACCACGGCCGAGAGCAACTTGTGCCGCTCCCCACGAAGCATGCGTAATTGATCAGCGGCCTCGGTAAGACTTTCAGGCTTTGATAAGACCTCTCCCTTGAAATCCAGAACCTGATCGCAGCCCATAACCAATGCATCAGGGAATTTCTCGGCCACACGGAGCGCCTTATACTCGGCCAAAGTATCCGCCACATCGCGTGGTCTGGCGGATTCGGCCCTCAGTGAAAGACGGATCGATTCTTCATCAATCCGTGCGGGAACAGAGGTAAACTCGATGCCAGCTGCTGACAAAAGTCCCTGACGGGCTGGGGAAGCGGATGCGAGGATCAAATTTTTCATGGGATAAGCCTGTGGGGGAACCCGTGTAACGCTCTGTTAACAAAATCCTGTATATTTCCATCCCGACGAAGCGGCCACAGGTTTCGGTATGTTTGCCCGATTGAAACCATGTTTTTTCCCCAAGGACAGGTTTTCATGCACCGCTGTTTGAAAAAGATTTCTGACTTGGCTTACCCGAAAACTATCACTGGTTTATGCACAGGTTCAGATGCCTTAAATCAATGTTATTAAAAGATAATATTAATATCTCTGGGTTATCAAACCACTTGGGTTTTTCCCAATACGGCACGGGGATAAAGCTTTGGACGGGTTGCGCGTAACCGAGCTATCCCCGTTATCAACGACATAACAACAACAACAATTCTTTAATCTTAAAATTTATATTAAAAGAAAATTTGCCTCTTTCGCTCTGATCAGCTGACAATCCTACCAAGAGTTGACTTGAACAGGTTTGAACTTTACTTGGTTACCCAACGTGCCGTCCGGCGCGCTGATTTTCCATTCCAATGATGTATGACGCGGTGGGTTTCCCCGTGCGAGATCGGTATTTTTTCGATGAGCGACACTTCCCTGAATCTGGCTGACCTAAAAGCCAAATCCCCCAAAGACCTTCTTTCGATGGCTGAAGAGCTTGAGATCGAAAATGCCTCGACCATGCGCAAAGGCGACATGATGTTCGCGATCCTGAAGGAACGCGCCGAGGAAGGTTGGGATATTTTTGGCGATGGCGTGCTGGAAGTTTTGCAAGACGGGTTCGGGTTCCTTCGCTCGCCTGAGGCCAATTATCTGCCAGGCCCTGATGATATTTACGTCTCGCCTGACATGATCCGTCAATTCAGCCTTCGGACGGGTGATACCGTTGAGGGGATGATTGCATCGCCGCGCGAGACAGAGAATTACTTCTCACTTACGAAAACGTCGAAGATCAA
>Ga0209555_10002734_pt1 | contig 12251 bp, 11 predicted proteins | sample SaaInl85LU_5_DNA_FD_184643 | JGI IMG/M metagenome (GOLD analysis project Ga0209555, IMG submission 184643) | Marine microbial communities from expanding oxygen minimum zones in the Saanich Inlet - ESP_85LU_5_DNA (SPAdes) (version 2) | ecosystem: Environmental > Aquatic > Marine > Intertidal... | reverse complement strand
TGATTTTAAACATCTTTTAGCCAAAGAAGCCGGTTTGGCTGTTTATTTGGGGCAGCGAGCGATGGCTGGGGCTATTGTCGCGCAGGCATCGGGGCTGTTTCCCGGCGACGTCTCACGGTTCCAGGCGATCCTGTCGCGGCAGGGGCTCGGCAGTTCGGTACAAGCCGATTCGCTGGGGAGTAACGTTGACTCCACCGCATGGCTTCAGGAGTATCGTGAGGCGGTTGCTCTGGCGCAACAGCACAGGTTGGAGAGTGGCGATGACGTAAGCGAACTTATGTACAAGTTGCAGCAGGGTAATCCAGCCATGCACGGTGTGCTGAAGGCCAGTTTACGCCACTTCTTTCAGGATGGGGATATTCAGGATTCAGCGTTATTGGCGTTGAAGAAACAATGGTTGCCGGTAAGATCACCGGCGGTTGCGGCTAAACGTTATGACCCTTGTCGGGCTCAGTCTCGCTGCCGTGATCAGCTTGCTCCTGATGTTCAGGGCCCTGAATTGGTTGTTGTTCAGGGGGGGCGTGCTGTGCCGGGCTTTGCTGTTAGCCGTACGGAAGTAACCATCGCGGATTATAATCACTACTGCCGAATGTTTCGGGCCTGCTCTTTACGCGCAGGAGGGGAGCTGCCCATCACCAATATTAGCTTTCAACAAGCACAAAACTACGTCGCCTGGTTATCGAAAATGAGTGGCTTTCAATATCGCATTCCTACTCTACAGCAGTGGAAGTTGATGGCAAAAGACGACAGTGGAATTCGTGATCATAATTGTAAAGTGTACGCCGGTGGGCGCTGGGTAAGGGGTGGTAGTTTGCGTTCTGCCGTTGAGGGGTATCAGAACTCATTGGGTTTGCAGAATTTGTTTGGCAACGCAGGGGAGTGGGTTCGCGATGGCAGCAATTTGCTTACCGTTGGAGGTGATGCGGGCACTGAGCTGGATGGATGCAAAGCAGGGGCAATCACCCAGGGCGCCCCTGATGGGGGCCCCTTGCGTGGATTTCGTGTAGTAAGAACGCTTTAGTGTGATCTGCAGGTGTCGTTTAGCCGCCTGCCGCCTTGTTACGCATTAGCATGGCGTATTCGGGATCGAAATCTGCCGGGGCTGGGATGCGTACGGTCCAGCCGTCGCCCTTGGCCACGTCCACCGTCTCACCTTTGGTGGTCTCTATGTGATTGAGTGTAAAAACATGATCGCCCGCCGGGGTCATCAACTCCAGCTGGTCACCTACGGCAAACCGGTTTTTCACGATGATCGTCATCTGACCTTTGCTGCGGTCGTATTCGGTAACCTCACCCACAAACTGCTGAGTGCCGGAATTGGAGGTGTTTTCCTCGTAATTCTGGAATTCCGCAGGCAGGTGGCGACGATAGAAGCCTTCCGTGTAACCGCGATGGGCCAAACCTTCCAGTTGATCCATCAGTGTCCAGTCGAATTCTGCCTTGTCTGCCGCATCATCTATGGCGCGGCGGTATATCTGGGCGGTTCGAGCCACATAAAAATGGGATTTGGTGCGACCTTCTATTTTCAATGAATGAATGCCCATTTCTGTGAGCCGTTTTACATGTTGCACTGCTCGCAGATCTTTCGAGTTCATAATATAAGTGCCATGCTCATCTTCGTAAGCGGGCATGTATTCCCCAGGCCGGCCTTCTTCCTGCAACAGGAAGATCTTATCCTGCGAGGATTGGGTTGCCATCGGGTCAAATTTCTCTACGGCGACGATATCACCTTCTGGCGTTTCCTTGGCTTCGTGGGTGTCGTATTTCCAGCGACAGGAATTGGTGCAGGCACCCTGATTTGAATCTCGATGCGTCATATAGCCGGACAACAGGCAGCGGCCGGAGTAGGCGATGCATAATGCGCCATGTACGAACACTTCCAGTTCCATTTCCGGTACCCGTTGGCGGATTTTTTCAATTTCATCCAGGGATAACTCGCGGGATAAAATCACGCGGGATACGCCTTGCTGTTGCCAGAACTTCACGGTTGCCCAGTTGACGGCGTTTGCCTGTACAGAAAGATGCACAACCTGATCGGGCCAGTTCTCCCGCACCATCATAATCAGGCCAGGATCAGACATGATCAAGGCGTCCGGTTTCATGGCTACAATCGGTTCCATATCGCGAACAAATGAGCGGATTTTGTCGTTGTGCGGTGCCAGATTGGTGGCGAGATAGAATTGTTTGCCTAAACGGTGCGCAATGTCGATCGCTGTGGCCAGGTTTTCCTCTTTGTTAAATTCGTTGTTGCGTACCCGCAGGCTGTAACGGGGCTGGCCTGCGTAGACAGCATCGGCTCCGTAGGCGAATGCGTAACGCATGCTTTTGAGTGTCCCGGCGGGGGACAGTAATTCCGGTTTGAGCATAAATCTGATTCCAGTATCTGTTTGCAGAACAAATAGGGCGGCGAATTCTAGAGTTTTTGGGGTACTAATGTATTAATCCAGATCAAGGTGGCGGTGGGATGTACACATCCACAAAATGTTGTGCAAAAATCTGCTCAAATTTTCCGTTGGAATAACTCTGAGAGCGGGTCAAATAATCGAAACATTAAAAATATCCTTTTGTTTCAAGTAGATATGATTGTTGGCACAAGCCTTGATATATACCTACTGTCAGCGCAGCGCTGGCCAATAGGGGTTAACGCTACCGAATGTGTGGGCTCGGTTTCCTGCGGCGGTAGTAACCAAACACTAGATTTTAAACGGATTTTTAAAGAGGTATCGGTCATGCCAACACCCGCGTATATGAGTATCGAAGGCGAACTTCAAGGTTTGATTACCGCTGGCAACTTCACTGAGGCAAGCGTTGGTAACATTTACCAGGAAGGTCATGAAGATCAGGTTCTGGTTGAAGCGTTCAAGCACAACATCATCCTGCCACGTGATCCACAGAGTGGTCAGCCTACTGGCCAGCGTGTTCACCAGCCAGTAACCATCACTAAAATTTTCGATAAGTGCTCTCCTTTGCTGTATTCCGCGCTGACTTCCGGTGAGCGTATGGTTGGTTGCAAAATCGAATGGTGGAGAACTTCCGCTACTGGAACCCAGGAGCATTACTTCACGATCGAGCTGGAAGACGCCATCATTGTAGACATCAAGGCTTATATGCCTAACTGTCAGGATCCAGGTCAGTCTCACTTTACTCACCTGGAGGACGTGTCCTTCACTTACCGCAAAATCACGTGGACCCACGAGATTTCCGGTACTTCCGGTCACGATGACTGGCGCGTACTTAAAGTGTAGTCCTGATTTATCAGGTACAAAAAAGCTGGCTGCCGTTACGGCGCCAGCTTTTTTTATGTCGGCTGTAAACTAACGATAAGCCCCGAACTATGCCCGGCTCGTTCAGAAACAGGCCGTAATATCTTCTACTGCGCGGTGATACAGCTTGCCGTATTCCTCTTCATCTTTGTGTGATGCCTTGATGATCCACCCAAGACTGACTGGGTTAAAGTTCTGCGCTTGGTAATTGGCGTTGTAATCGTTTTGGAACAGGTAGTTGGCATTGGTGGTACTGGAGCCGATGTGGTCATCCTGATCCCACAGACCTAGTTGGGACTTTGGCGTGCCCTGCAACGTATCAATAATATAGTGGTTTTGTTCTGGCGGCTGATAGATCAACACGCTTTTTTTGCCGTAGTTCAATATTGAGAACTGATGTGAACCGCAGTGTTCGGGAAAGCGGTAACTGCATTGTTGCAGGGTGCCCTTTTCTTTACCCCAGAAGCTGTTCTCGGTGGTATTGATTTGGTATGCCAGCGGCTGGCAGTGAATTCGAGCTGTTTTCACGATTTTGTCGATTATGCCTGGGTGCCCGTAACGTACCATATGGGTACCGGTAGCAGAGGGTCGGTTCGTGGTTCCGGTGATGCGGGTGGTTTCGCCAGGATAGTCAGGAACAGAAATGCCTCCGGCATCCAGCTGCGAAGCCTGTTTGCCGAACTCTTCCTCAGCGTATTTTTGCACCTGTTTGGGTGTTTGCTGGCCGATGGAGCGATAAGAGCCATCGTCTATTTTGGTGTTGCTGGTACAGCCAGCCAATGTGACCAAGCTGGCAATGCCTATATAGGGTAATAAATTAAACGGTTTTTGTTCCATGACGGGTTCCAACCTCGACGTATTCCTGTATGTAGACAGAAAGCAGGCAAAAGAGATTGGAATTTGCGGAGAAAGTAAATCTAGTTGAACAGATTTTTGTGGCTTTCGAAAAGTTGTTTTAGCTCGGTCAGGTCTTCATCGACGGCAATGGGCAAGTCGTTGGTGATCAGATCCAACAACACGATTGCGTTGAGGGCAGAATCCGTATCGGAATAGTTCTTGATACGGGCGGCAATATGCACATTGATTTGGTGGATGTTGATGTAGATGTTTTTCAAGGCTTCGAAGTTGAGCTTTTTGCCGTCGCGATTATGAAGGAAATTCGAAAACAGATAGGTTGTGCAGGCCCGATACATGGTTTCCTCTGGAGTAGAAAACGGATTGTGATACCAGGCCATAGGTTTGAAAAAGCGTGTATGAGGGCAGCCGCTGGTGGCCATCACCAGGCCCAGCAATGAACTGAATGCCTCCTGGGCCGACGTTTCTGCCAGTACGGTTTTGTTGTCCATGGTGACTTCGGCGCGCACGTCGTCGTATGAGTTGCAGGCGGGTAGTTTGACGAACGGAATCAGCCGCACGGCCAGCGGGCAGTACTCATGCCAGATATCGTTCAGAGTACAGTTAGGGCATTTTTTAAAGGCGAGTTTGCACCAGTCGGGTATGTCTTCTTCAGGGGCGGCGTGCTCATAGGTATCGTCGTTCAGCTCGATGGTCTGATCGAACACATAGTCCTGTGTTTTGAAAAATATTTGATAGCGGATCGACTTTTCTTCTGTGCTCATTGGGCCCCACTCCTACCTAACAGGTTAAGTGTAGCTCATGATTACTGTCGTACTGCAGTTATCTCTGTTTCAGCGCCAAAACAAATTCTGGCAGCGCAGTGGCCACAGGTGGTGACGTGGCTGGGTGTTCTGTGCGGAAAGTGAGCGCCTGGTCTATACGGGCCTCCGGGTTGGGGTGGCTGCTGAGAAACTTGGGCGGGTACTTACCTTGTTTACGTTCCACAATATACTGGAAGAAGCTGTCAGCCCACAGGGTGTGTCCATAGTAATCCTGTAGAGTCTGCAGGGCCTCTTTATCGGCGGCACTTTCCTGCTGGCGGGTAAAGCTTAGCTGGGTCAGGGCGCTGGTGGTGCCCGCCAATTGTCCGATACTGCCGCCGGGATCGGCCCCCACCAGGTTGGATAGGGCCATTCCCACGGTAACAGCCCGACTGTACGCCACGATAGGGTCGCGATGTTTGATGTGGGCTATTTCGTGGGCGATTACCATGGCCAGAGCATTTTCGTTGGGCACGTTTTCCAGTGCGCCCCGGAAGATCATGATATGACCGCCAAGGCTGGCAAACGCATTCACCATGGGGCCATCGAAGTAATGAATCTTCACCTTCATGTCTTGAGGGAGTGCCTGACGCACGGCCAGCTCGTCTGCCAGGCCCTGTAGATACCTTTCAATACGCTCATGGTCTGGTCGATCCCTGCTTTCCACCAGTTTGTTTATGGACTTATCAAGCAGGCGCGCCTCCCAAGCATAAGGAATATGCTGGGCCAGCGCCCCGGCCAAATAGGATAAGGAGAGGATGGTGATCAGTATCAACGCCACAAGTCCGGCGAACAGCCACGCAAACTCCTTAAGCGGATGAACCGGCGTAATATTGGTGCCTTCAGGTATGTGTGGGTTTTCGTATTCCATGATCAGCGCGTCAGAGCGGTGCCGTAAGCAATAACTTCCACACAGCCCATACTGTTTTGAATGCCCTGAGAAATGGGGGAAGTTTCGGTTTTTACGTTGATAATCATATCGGCCCCCTGGGCCTTGGCTGCCTCCTTCATGCGCAGGAGCGCTTCCCGTCGGGCTCGCTCCAGCAGTGACTCATAAGAGGTCACCGGGCCACCAAACAGGTTGCGTAGGCTGGCCACAAAACGCTTAAAGTAGTCTACCGATACCACCACACTGCCGGTTACCAGTGTGGTGCTTTCAGGCATGCTGTCCGGTGGGCAGTAGCGGGTACTGAAAATCAGGATATTCTGCAGACGTCGCTCCCGCTTGCGGATAGACTTAAAGTGGCGAGTTTCCGCCAGGCGCCCAAACGTGTACCCCAGCACCATCAATACCACAAATATGATCAGTTGATCCATAGTGCTACTCGCTCTCCAGCACCACGGCGGTACCGTAGGCGAACAGCTCCGCCGCCCCTGCCGTGATCGAAGAAGTTGAAAAACGTACATTCAGCACCGCGTTGGCACCGATGGCCCCAGCCTGTGCGCACATTCGGTCAACGGCCTCGTCCCGCGCTTCTTGCAGTAGCTCTGTGTAACCCTTCAGCTCGCCGCCGAACAAATTCTTGAAATTGGCCATGATGTCGCGGCCAACATGCTTGGCACGCACGGTATTGCCCTGAACCATGCCCAAATGCCGCGTAATACGTTTGCCTGGAATTGTCTCGATATTGGTCACCAACATGGTTTTGGCAGCCTCCTGATGGTGTAAAAAAATCGAAATAAGCATGCCTGCCTGCAAATTTTTAAACAAGTGAAAAGATTTTCCGAAAAACAGGCCGCTTTTTTAACGGTCAACCGTCTCTATTTACATAAATCTGCACACTTTGACAGAAACGGAGCCTGAATGAGCCTGCTGACGGCGGAAGAAATCAGCCTATTGGCCACGCAACCCATTGCAGGGGATAACCCGGCAGGGGAAAACGTGCGTCTGGAGCTGGCATTTGAAGCGATTGAGCAGGAAATTGCCAAGCTGGATTCCTTTACATCAGAAGACCCGGTGCGCTGGCACGATATCACGGCCACCGCTCGCCAGATCCTACTAGAAGAGTCCAAGGATTTTCTGGTGGCCTGCTTTCTTACTCGCTCCCTATGCGAGGTGGATCTGCTCGATGGCTTAAATCAGGGCTTACAGATTGGAAAAGGCATTGCCGATACCTTTTGGGATCATGCCTTTCCTCCTAAAAAGCGCTTGCGTGGGCGCTCCCAGGCGTTCGAGTGGTTGGTAGAAAAATGCCACCCTTTATTGGAAGAGTTTAATCCTGGTGCAAATGATCTGGAACGCATCAAGGCGCTTGAGAGTAACCTGGGCGCATTGGATGACTTGCTGCTGGAGAAAATGGCAGAGAATGCGCCAAACATGGCGGAGTTCCGACAAACGTTTCGACGCTTGCGCCAGGGGCTTGAAGTTGAACAGGCAAACAAGCAGCAATCCACCGGTGCGCCATCCGGCACCCAGACATCCGCTGTTCAGGCAAGCCCGGAGCGGGCTGCCTCCAGTATTGCTCCTGTTAGTGGGCCGGCTCAGGTTGCCAGCGATCGAGACCTGATGGCAGTGTATCGCGCCTGTCAGGAGCAGCTGCGTAACGCCAGTCAACATATCGCCGCGAAAAATCCTTTGGATTCGGAAGTCTTTCGTATCAACCGTTTCATAACCTGGTTGGGCGTGAATCAGCTGCCTCCGGCCACGGCCACAAAAACCCAGCTACGGCCTGTATCCAAAGAGAAAATGGACGTGCTGAATGCGCTATATCAAGAGAAGCGGTGGCAGGATCTGGTGCTGGAAATCGAGCCGAGCCTGGTGAAATCCCCGTTTTGGATAACCGGCCAACGCATGGTGTGTGAAGCTCTTGAGGAGTTGAATGCAGAAGGCCCCGCAGACATGGTTAAACAAAGTGTGCGGAGTTTTGTCAAGCGCTTCCCGGATGTAGTCACCCTGACATTTAATGACGATACGCCTTTTGCCGACGAAAAAACACGTCAATGGGTTCAGACCCTCGGGCAGTCCGGTGGCGGTGGTGCAGGCTCCGCATTGGTAATCGATACCACCGAAATCAGCAAAGACTGGGAAGATGCGTATCAGCAGGCTCAGAATCTTGCCGGTGAGAAGAAAATGCGAGAGGCACTGGCATTGTTCCAGGCTGGAGTCTCCTGTTCTACATCGTTACGGGAACAGGCGCTGTGGCGCTTTAATCAGGCGCGCTTTTGTTTCGAACAGGGCATGCAGGCGTTGGCCTTGCCATTGTTGGAAAACCTGGATAACCAGCTTACCCAACAGGGAGTGGAGGAGTGGGAACCCCAGGTATCAAAACGGATTCTTGAATTGCTGTTGCGCTGTTATCAGCAAAGTGAAGTTACAGATGGCAGGAATCAAAGGATAGAAAAGCTGCATGCCCGGTTGTGCAAACTCGATCTGGCGTTGGCATTCGATCTAACCAACCATTAACCAGAAGTTAATTAACGACTAACCAGGAAAGGAAACGTTATGTCTAAAGAGGGTACGGTAGCGCCAAAAGAGCGCATTAACATCAAATATCGCTCAGAACATGGAGGGGCGCAGGAGTCAGTAGAACTGCCCTTTAAAATGATGGTTGTGGGCGATTTCACCCAACGCGAAGATGATCGGGTTATTGAGGCACGTAAACCCATTAATGTTGATAAAGACAACTTTAATGATGTGCTGCGCAATCAGAAAATCGGCGTGGACATGACCGTTGCAAACCGTCTGTCCGATGAAGAAGGTGCCGAGATGGGAGTCAGCCTTAAGTTTGAGTCTATGAAAGACTTTAGCCCTGAGAATGTTGCCCGCCAGGTGCCAGAGCTGAAAAGCCTGCTGGAATTGCGTGAAGCTTTGGTGGCCCTTAAAGGTCCTCTTGGCAACGTGCCCGCTTTCCGCAAAGCGATTGAGAGCATTCTGGAAGACGATGAACAGCGCCAAGTTGTGCTGGGCGAACTGAAAATTGAAGGTTAATAAGTTCTACTAATCAGGAGAGTATCATGGGCAACCCCGAACGCATGGTACAAAATGGCGAAAACGCGCTGGAAGTTACCGAAGGCTCGTTACTGGACCAAATTGTATCCCAAACCCGAATGAACCCAGGCGATGAAGGTTATGACGTCGCCAAACGCGGCGTTGGCGCTTTTATCGCCGAGCTGTTGCGTCCAGAAAACAAAGAAGAGCGCGTCAATAAAAACCTGATTGACCGAATGATTGACGAGCTGGATGTTCAGCTCAGCGCTCAAATGGATGACATCTTACATAATAAGGATTTCCAGTCACTGGAATCCGCGTGGCGCGGCTTGAAGTTGCTGGTAGATCGTACTGACTTTACCCAGAACATCAAAATCGAAATGTTGAATGCCTCCAAGCAGGATCTCTACGACGATTTCGAAGATGCGCCGGACATCACCAAGTCAGGGCTCTACAAGCTGGCCTACACTGCAGAATACGGCCAGTTTGGTGGTGAGCCTGTTGGGGCTATCATATCCAATTACGAATTCAACCCCAGTTCAGCCGATATGAAAGTGGTTCAGAATACCGCTGCGGTTGCGGCGGTTTCTCATGCACCCTTTATCGCGGCAGCAGGCCCGAAATTTTTCGGATTGGATGAATTTGAAGGGCTGCCGAACTTGAAAGAGTTGAGCTCCATATTTGAAGGCCCCCAGTTTGCCAAATGGCGCAGCTTTCGTGAATCAGAGGATTCAAAATACGTTGGCCTGACCCTGCCACGCTTTTTGTTGCGTTCACCTTATCACCCGGAAGAGAACCCATCCAAAGGCTTCAACTACACCGAAACCGTAGGTGGATCCCATGAGAACTATCTGTGGGGAAACACCTCATTTGCATTCGCAACCCGGTTAGCTGAATCGTTCGCAAACTTCCGTTGGTGTCCCAATATTATCGGGCCACAGAGCGGTGGTGCAGTAGAGGATTTGCCCGTTCATGTGTATGAGTCAATGGGTGAGCTGGAATCCAAAGTGCCTACCGAAGTTCTGATTTCTGACCGAAAGGAATTCGAACTGTCAGAAGAGGGTTTTATCCCCCTTACCATGCGTAAAGGCAGTGATAATGCGGCGTTCTTCTCCGCTAACTCGGTTCAAAAAGCCAAGTATTTTGGCAACAACGAAGAAGCCAAAGCCAAAGAGCTGAATTTCCGACTCAGCACCCAGTTGCCTTACATGTTTATTGTCAACCGTCTGGCGCATTATTTGAAAGTGCTGCAACGGGAGAACATTGGCACCTGGAAAGATCGTGTGGAACTGCAGCGCGAGTTAAATCATTGGATCAGTGCTTACGTGGCCGACCAGGAGAACCCATCTGCCGCAGTTCGCAGCCGACGACCTCTGCGGTCAGCACAAATTGTTGTGGAGGATGTGGAAGGCCAACCCGGTATTTATCGTGTAGACCTGAAAGTAAGGCCCCACTTCAAGTATATGGGTGCGGATTTCGAACTTTCCTTAGTGGGTAAGCTCGAAAAGTCCTGATGATGCAGGCCGATACCTTTTGGGTGTCGGCCTTTTAGTCCACACGCCGAGTTCGAGTACATGAGAAAAGAGCATAGTTTGTTGGATCGGTTGGACAACGAAGTCCTCCCGGCCAGTTACACTACCAAGTTTGATTGGAACGCTTTTCTCGATAGTGTGACCTTGAATATTCAGAACATGCTGAATGTGAGGGTGGGCAGTGTTAAGGCGCTACATCAATTCGGAATGCCGGATTTTAATGACGTAGTGAACCAGTTTCCCGATGCTGTGCTCTATATTCGCAACGCAATACAGCATTTTATCGAAGAATACGAACCGCGATTGGAGAGCGTCAGTGTTTATTATGTGCCCGATCCGGATCAGCCTCTGCATATGAAGTACGCTATCGAAGGTACTTTACGTTACCAGGAACAGGTTTCCCGAGTAGCATTTGATACTGTGCTGACCGGCTCCGGTCAGGCAACGGTCAGGATATAACGGTGTCGTTCAACAAATATTTTCATGACGAGCTAACCAACATCCGAGAACTGGGGCGCGAATTTGCGGAGCGTAACCCAAGATTGGCGCCGTTTCTTACGGTAGAAGGTCAGGATCCGGACGTAGAGCGACTGCTGGAAGGCTTCGCTTTTCTGACTGGCCGATTACGGCAAAAACTGGATGATGAGTTGCCGGAGGTAACCCATTCGCTGATGGCGTTAATGTGGCCTCACTTTCTGCGTCCGATTCCTGCCATGTCGATGCTCCAGTTCACACCGCTATCCACTCTCTCAGAGAGACAAACCATTGCAAAAGGTGTTGAGGTGGCGTCGCGAAGAGTGGATGGCACCGCCTGCGCTTTTCAAACCTGTTACGATGTGGAGTTATTGCCACTGGAAGTGTTATCCACACGGCAGCACCAGAGGCCTTCAGGAGCCAGTGTATCAGTCTTGATTGGTCTCACTGCCCATGTGTCTTGGCAGGATATCAGGCTGGATAAGTTGCCAGTATACTTGCATGGTGAGATCCATGTGGCGCAGCTCCTGTATTTATGGTTGTTTCGTTATCTGACGGCTGTCGATGTAGTAGCCCACACTAACGACGGCGATGAGATACTCATAGCGCGCTTGTCAGAACAGTCGGTTACGCCGACTGGTTTTGGTGACCATGAGAACCTTCTGCCAGTATCCCCCTATCTGTTGAATGGTTACCGGCTGATACAGGAATACTATGCGCTGCCTGAAAAATTTCATTTCTTTCAAGTAGAAGATCTGCAGTGCGTTCGTGAGCGTGCGGCGCGGGATGAGCGAGTTGCAACGGCGAAGTCCATTGAACTGAAATTTCAGTTTGAGCGGGCGCTGGATACCCACGTAAACATCAGCGAAGAAAATTTCAGGTTGTTCTGTACACCAATAGTAAATCTGTTCAAGCATGATGCTATACCGGTGCGGGCAGATCACAAGAAAACGGAATACAGGGTGGTTCCCAGTGGAGAAGACCCGTCCCACTACGAAGTTTTTGACATCACCAATGTGCAGGGTTGGGGGCACAAGAGCCACCAGAACCAACTGTTCAAGCGCTTCGAATCATTTGAGCATTTTGAAACAGCGCCCGTCGATAACCATAAGCGCTATTATCGGGAGCGTCAAAAGCCGGCTGTGACCGGTTATGGGCTCGATAGTTATCTCAGCTTTGTTAATCAGTACGAACACAGCGTATTTCCAGAGACTGAAACGGTTTCAATCGACTTAATATGCACCAACCGACATCTGCCAACATTGCTGGGAGTCGGTGATATTTGTGTGGAAACTGGCAGTAGCCCTGAGTATGCCACCTTTGAAAATATTACTCATGTCACACCGTCGTTTGCTCCACCGTTGGATAAAGGCTTCCATTGGCGGCTTATATCCAA
>Ga0209555_10002733_pt1 | contig 12254 bp, 11 predicted proteins | sample SaaInl85LU_5_DNA_FD_184643 | JGI IMG/M metagenome (GOLD analysis project Ga0209555, IMG submission 184643) | Marine microbial communities from expanding oxygen minimum zones in the Saanich Inlet - ESP_85LU_5_DNA (SPAdes) (version 2) | ecosystem: Environmental > Aquatic > Marine > Intertidal... | reverse complement strand
AGCTTCGAGCGCTGGATTGAGCTAACCGATGGCGCCCTTTACTTAGCTAAAGCTAAAGGACGCGACTGCGTTCAAATCGCTTGATGCTTACGAGAAGTTAGGCGGGCTGTAGCCCCGCGTTGCGCTCAGCCACTGGGCGCTCATCCACTGGTAGATGGATAATCGCTGAGAGTGCCCCCACGGCGATACCGACCCACCAGACCACATCGTAGCTACCGTAAGCGTCATAAAGCGTGCCGCCCAGCCACACTCCAATGAATCCACCAAGCTGGTGTGAGAAGAAGACCAGGCCGTAAAGTGTGCCCATGTACTTTAGGCCGTAGATCTGGGCAATCAGCCCCGACGTTAGCGGCACCGTTGCAAGCCACAAAGCGCCCATCAGAATAGAGAAGATCACCACTGATTCCGGTGTTATAGGCGAAAGGATAAACACTGCAGCAACGATAGTGCGGCCAGCGTAGATACTCGCCAGAAGATATTTGCGCGAGTGTCTCGCACCTAACCAACCAGCCAAAATAGTGCCGCCAATGTTCGCAAAGCCGACAAACGCGATGGCTGCTGCACCCAGGCCGGAAGCTGTGGTGATCCCTAGCGAGCGAACTAGGCTCGTTGGTTCAATAACGCTACACACTTCGGTAATAAAGGCAGGAAAGTGCGCGGTGATAAAGGCGAGTTGGTAACCGCAACTAAAGAAGCCGATAAATATAAAGATGAAGGTTTTATCTTTAATGGCGTTTCTGACCACTGTTCCCATGGAATCAGTGGTGGGCGCGCTGCTGTCATCAGAGGGTGCTTTGATGAACGGTAGAAGCAGTATCACAGCTAATATACCCACCGCCATAATCATGAAGACTTCCTGCCAAACGAAGTTGTTCAGAAGCATCTGTACGACAGGAGGGCCTATAACCTGACCGGCGGAACCCGCTGCGGTGGTGATGCCCAGCGCCATTGACCGATGCTTGGCGGGCGTTGCACGGCCCACTATCGCTAGCAGTACGCCGAAGCCAGTACCAGCGATACCAAAGCCAACCAAGATCTCCAGGAACTGATGCTGCCCAGGCGTGATAGCAAAGGCAGAAATGAATAGGCCGATCGCATAGCAGACCACACCAAGAACGATCGCTTTACGGTCGCCAAACTTCTCGGCGATAGCGCTGAAGAGCGGCTGACCTACGCCCCAGGCGAGGTTTTGAATAGCAATAGCGAATGAGAAGTCAGCTCGCAGCCAGTTAAACTCTTGGGCGATTGGAATTTGGAACAGGCCAAAGGAGGCACGGATAGAGAATCCTAGCAACAGGATGATACAGCTTGCGATCAGCACCGGCGTGATCATTCGACTTTGAGAGGTGGCAGCAACTGACATGAAAATTTCTCCGCAAACAGTTGATGAACTATAACCAGTTCCGCTTCAAAAATACCTAGTCGCTGACTATTTTTTACACTATTCTCGCGCAAATTTTTTGACCGCGAACTTTCTCGCGCAGGAGACCAAATGGAAGACCGTATTATCGTTGGTAGCGAGGAGTGGTGCGCATTTCCTACACTCAACATTCACGCTATCAAAGCCCGTGTAGACTCGGGCGCTAAAACCTCAGCGCTACACGCGTTTAATATTCGCCCATTTAACCGTAATGGTGAACAGTGGGTTAGCTTTGATATCCACCCAATCCAGAAAAGTGACACCACAGTACTGCGCTGTGAGTCTCCTGTGGTAGATCGTCGAACTATTCGTAGTTCAAACGGTTCATCGGAGCGCCGTTATGTGATTCGCGTGCCGATGGTTCTGGGTGGACAGAACTGGGATATCGAACTGACGCTGACCAATCGCGATACCATGGGCTACCGTATGCTGCTGGGGCGCGAGGCGATGCAGGGTCGGATGTTGGTAGACCCAAGCGCCCACTTTAACCTCGGTGATCTATCCATCACAGAGGTGCGCAAGATGTACGGTGTCTCTGAGCGCGCGGCTAAAGGCCTACGCATCGGTGTGCTGGCCTCTAACCCAGAGCTCTACTCTAACCGCCGGTTGATTGAGGCTGGTGAGGAGCGTGGCCACGACATGGTGTTCCTCGATATCAAGCAGTGCTACATGAAGCTCGATGCCGAAAACCCAGAGATACACTACCGCGGTGGTGATGTTGTAACCGGCTTGGATGCAGTCATACCGCGTATCCGTCCATCAATTACCTTTTACGGTTGCGCACTGACGCGACACTTTGACAGCCTTGGGGTCTACACCCAGAACTCAGCAAACGCGATTACGATGTCCCGTGATAAGCTCTACTCGCTGCAGCTACTGCAGAAGAGCGGCCTGGATATCCCGGTCAGTGGTTTTGCTAACTCGCCAATGGAGACTGAGGACTTGATCTCGATGGTGGGCGGGGCGCCCCTCATTGTGAAACTGTTGGAGGGTACTCAAGGACGCGGTGTTGTGCTCGCTGAGACCGATAAAGCGGCCGAGTCAGTGATCAATGCAATTAAATCGCTGCGAGCAAACTTGTTGGTGCAGGAGTTTGTTAAGGAGGCTCAGGGTAAGGATCTGCGTTGCTTCGTGATTGATGGCAAGGTGGTCGCTTCGATTCAACGTACCGCAGCACCCGGTGAGTTTCGTGCCAATATCCACCAAGGTGGTAGCGCGGCTGTTGTAAAGATCACACCGGATGAGCGTAAACTGGCGATCAAAGCCGCCAAGACTCTGGGTCTGCAGGTCGCTGGTGTCGATATTATTCGTTCAAGCCGCGGTCCGCTGCTGCTTGAGGTGAACTCATCTCCGGGCCTTGAAGGCATAGAGTATGCAACTGGGATGGATATGGCCGGCGCGATGATCGCAGAAATAGAGAAGCGCATCGCTAAACACCGTAAGTAACCGAAACAGCGAGGTGCATTTAGGACTGGCTGACGCGAAAAGCTCTGGGACACCTAGTCTGGCCGTGAGGTGTCTACAGAGTTCAGCGCCGGATGTCAGCCGCCTCGCTCAGCGATGAGCCAGTGCTCAATTGCTGCGAACACCGGAGTGTCCATTGCTCGTGTGTTTCTGTGTCTGTTTTGAAGCACAGAAGCCCCTGTCGGTTTTCCGCACACATAATGCTGCCATCAGAGTGCAGTGTAATCAGGAAGTTGTTCATGTTGTTCTGTCTCTTTAACACCTAGTGATATGACGCCCTTTTAAGCGCATAGCCAGACATTTGGTTAAGCGTTGATATCTCTTTTTTCGATGAGAGCAAGAGTCTGAAATCTAAACGTCTTGGTGAATCTGCGATCCCCGGTGCCCGGGTGGTCGCATCGGAGGCAAGTGAGTGCTTAGGTCGCAACCCAAATGGGTTGGTTTAGATTTGAAACAAGAGAGGTCGCAAGGAAGAGTTGGAGGGCTTATTAAAAGCCCTCCCGAAGCGGGCAATCGGTGTTAGATCACACGAATATTGTCAGCCTGTGGACCTTTCTGGCCTTGGGAGACAGTGAACTCTACCTGCTGACCTTCTTTAAGGGTTTTGAAGCCATCGCCTGTGATTGCCTTGAAGTGGGCAAAAACATCAGGGCCTGAAGCCTGCTCAATAAAACCAAAACCTTTGTCGTCGTTGAACCATTTAACGGTTCCAGTGTGTGTATTTGACATGGGATAGACATCCTATTTTCGTAAAAAATTCCGTCTCGAATCGAGGCGGTCGGCTTGCTAGATTTTTTAAGTGTACTTATGAAAACAGGACGAGGAATTGGGTAATACTTCGAAACGGTGGGCATAAATAGTCGATAAAACTTCGAGCGAGGTGGAGAGTACTTGAGAAGATTTACAAAGTCAATCGATTTTAATTAGTTGATCAGTCTGATTTATTGATTTGTACTCCTCGACATGCCTTTATTTATATATTACAAAAGTAATTAGATACTATTTAACTAATCTAGTAATATTAAAAAGGAGGGTTAAGTTGCGCCCCAGCGTTGGATATTGAGGATTCGGATTATGAAAACAGCGATCGCCACAGTCACTCTATCTGGTTCTCTGCCGGAAAAGCTCCAAGCTGCAGCAGATGCTGGCTTTGATGCCGTAGAGATCTTTGAGAACGACCTAATACAGTTCTCGGGAACGCCGCGTGATGTAAGGCAGATCGCTGATGACCTCGGCCTGCATATTCTTGCTCTTCAACCTTTTCGCGACCTAGAAGCTAACCCCGATCCTATCCGCGAGCAGAAAATATACTACGTCAAGCGCAAGTTCGAGATGATGCATGAGCTCGGTACTAGCCGTATGCTCTGCTGCTCAAATGTGTCGCCCCTCTGTATCAATGATCCTGCTCGCGCAGCTGCTGATCTGGCCCATATTGCGGATCTTGCTGCAAAAGAGGGCTTCACTGTGGGATATGAGGCGCTGTCTTGGGGACGCCATACTGCCGACTATGAGGATGCTTGGAGTATCGTCAAACTGGCCGATCATCCGGCTTTGGGTATCAATCTCGATACCTTCCATATGTTCTCGCGTGGAAACACACTCGATTGCCTACGTGATGAGATCACCAACGACAAAATTGCACTGGTACAGATTGCAGATGCACCACTGCTGCAGATGCACGACTTTTTGCAGTACAGCCGTCACTTCCGCTGCTTCCCGGGGCAGGGCGATTTGCCTGTGGTTGAGTTTATGCAGGTACTCCGGGACAAAGGCTTTGACGATTACATTTCGCACGAGATCTTCAATGATGAGTTCCGTGCATCCTCGGCCAATGAGCGCGCTGTCGACGGTATGCGCTCTATGATCTGGCTGGAGGAGCAGCTCCAACAACCCGCGGCTGTTCAAGAGCCGAAACCTGAAGTGACCGATTACGAGTTTATCGAGTTTGCGATTGAGGGCGAAGAGGGCGACCCGCTGATCAATATGCTGGAGGCGCTCGGCTTCAAAGAGAACTATCGCCACGTCTCTAAAGATGTCGGGTTGATGCAGATGAACGACATCAACCTAGTGCTCAATCGCGAACGCGAAAGTGCTGCGCATCAGCACTATAAACGTCATGGCGCGTCGGTCTGTGCGCTGGCTTTTACCACTAATGATGCGAAAGGCTGTCTGAAGCGCGCGGACCGCTACCGCATGGGCCGCTTCAACAATCAAACGGGCCCCGGCGAACTCAATATTCCAGCCATTAAAGGGATTGGTGACTCTCTGGTGTATTTAGTGGAGCGCTCCAAGAAATTCCGCTTCTTCGATATCGATTTTGAACAGATTGAGGGTGTCGAAACAGAGGATCTTGGTCTGCAACGCGTCGACCATGTCGCTCAGTCGGTCAGTAACACTGAATTTCTCTCAGCGAGCTTCTTCTACAAATCAGTGCTCGATTTCAAAATTAATCCGGCACAGGAGCTGCCAGATATCTATGGCCTGGTGACAAGTCGTGTTGCCTCAAGCCCCAACGGCAAGGTGCGACTGCCAATCAATATGACCGAGGCGCGTCAGGCATCGCCGCAGCGCTTTATCCAGCGCTCACGCGGATCGGGTGTGCAGCAGATCGCTTTTGCCTGTGAGGATATCTTCAAAATGGCGGCACAGATTGGTGAGCAGAATATTCTGCAGATTCCAGAGAACTACTACCGCGATATTGAGGCACGCTTTCAACTGCCGCAGCAGCAGATCGAAAAGCTCAAAGCGGCAAATGTTCTGTTCGATCGCAGTGAAGAAGGTGAGTTCTTCCACTGCTACACCCGTGAAGTACAGGGCGTCTTCTTTGAGGCGGCGCAGCGCGTAGGAAACTATCAGGGGTACGGCGAGTCGAACGCCCATATTCGCTTCGCCGCGCAGGCTTATTTGAACGAGTGGAATGCGTTGCTGACCCTGTAAGTTAGGATGCGAGTCTGTACGAGCGATCAACGCGTGGCGTATGTTCGCGACATAGGCAATCTGTCGTGTAATCCACCTGCGACGGCCAACCCTGCCACACAAATCGATGCCCACAAAAAAGCCCGTCAGAAGACGGGCCTTTGGGTTTCAGATGCTAGGTCCTAGACGTTAGCGAACTGGTTCATGGTGTTGTCTTTACCACCGGCCTTCAGTGCAGCTTCACCTGCGAAGTACTCTTTGTGGTCGTCGCCGATGTTAGAGCCAGCCATGTCCTGGTGCTTAACCGTCGCGATACCCTGACGGATCTCTTTGCGCTGTACGCCACCAGCGTATGCCAGCATACCTTCGTTACCGAAGTAGCCTTTCGCCAGGTTGTCAGTAGATAGAGCCGCAGTGTGGTAGGTAGGCAGAGTAATCAGGTGGTGGAAGATACCCGCTTCGCGAGAAGCGTCCGCTTGGAAGCTCTGAATACGTGCGTCAGCTTCCTGACCCAGTGCTGTTTCGTCGTAATCCGCGCTCATCAGTTTAGCTCGATCGTAGGCAGCCATATCCTGACCTTCGGCACTCCAAGCATCAAATACTTGCTGACGGAAATTCAGTGTCCAGTTGAACGATGGTGAGTTGTTGTACACCAGTTTCGCATTCGGGATCACTTCACGGATACGGTTAACCATGCTGGCGATCTGCTGCACGTGTGGTTTTTCAGTTTCGATCCATAGCAGGTCAGCACCGCTCTGCAGGCTAGTAATACAGTCCAGCACAACACGATCTTCACCAGAACCCGCTTTGAACTGGAATAGGCCGCTCTGCAGACGCTTAGGTTTCATCAGTTGGCCGTTTGCTTTAATAACAACGTCACCGTTAGCGATGTCGTCGGCGCTGTTGATAACGTCGCCGTCGAGGAACGAGTTGTACTGGTCACCTAGGTCACCAGGCTCGTCAGTTACAGCGATCTGCTTAGTTAGGCCAGCACCCAGTGAGTCGGTACGGGCAACAATTACACCGTCATCAACGCCCATCTCTAGGAATGCGTAGCGAACTGCGTTGATCTTAGCGATGAAGTCAGCGTGAGGAACGGTTACCTTACCGTCCTGGTGACCACACTGCTTCTCGTCAGAGACCTGGTTCTCGAGCTGGATACAGCACGCACCCGCTTCGATCATCTTCTTAGCCAGCAGGTAGGTCGCTTCTGCGTTACCGAAACCGGCGTCGATGTCGGCTATGATAGGCACAATGTGAGTTTCGAAGTTGTCGATCCTAGCGATAGTTTCGGCTTCAAGTGTCTGGTTACCCGCTTCACGCGCAGCATCCAGTTCACGGAAGAGGTGGTTCAGCTCCCAGGCATCAGCCTGCTTTAGGAAGGTGTAGAGCTCTTCGATAAGCATAGGTACTGAGGTTTTCTCGTGCATCGACTGGTCTGGCAGTGGGCCGAAGTCAGAGCGCAGCGCTGCAACCATCCAACCCGAGAGGTAGAGGTACTTCTTATTGGTCGAACCGAAGTGCTTCTTGATAGAGATCAGCTTCTGCTGACCGATAAAGCCGTGCCAACAGCCCAGTGATTGAGTGTACTGCGAGCTATCTGCATCGTATTCAGCCATGTCTTTACGCATGATCCCAGCAGTGTACTTGGCGATATCTAGACCAGAGTTAAAACGGTTCTGGAGTTTCATTCGGGTCGCAGATTCAGCGCTGATTGCGCCCCAAGTAGCACCGTACTTGTTACAAGTCTGCTGGATAGATTCGATCTCTTGTTTGTAGTTCGACATTAACTTCTTCCTCTATCGGGATGTGGTGTTTCGTATATTGCTAAAGTGCGTTGTGAATTTTCTCTTTAAGTTAAGCGACATGTTGGGTGCGGGTCGGAAAGCTGTCAAAGGGGTGTTGTGCATAGCACCATAGGCTTTGCTGCAGGTGCGAAAATTCCAGGTTTTTTTTTGTAGTCTGACTACAAGAAGAATGTGCTATATCCTGATTAAAAATATAATAAAAACAATAATATATATAGTTAATAATAAGTATTATCAACTTAAGTAGTACAGTTTTTTCGACTGATTCCTATCAAATTTTCAATATATAACAGTCTACTTTAATTCCTAAAGAGTCTTAAAAAAGACATTGGGGTAATATTTAATTAGATTTATCTAATGTAATTTTTGCGACATTGAGCGGATTTTTGCGGCGCACCATTTTTGTGCTATAGCCTTTCGTATTACGAAAAAAGTAAAGGGCAGAGAGCTATAGGAGGCGAGGGCGGCTGGTAGAAATTTGAGCAGATAGGGCTCAGCTGAGCCCACCTGCTTGGTGCAATTTGCTTATGAGCTTGCAGTTCGCTTTTGAGATCTTAATTGGCCCACTCACCCGCTGATCACAGAGTTGTGTAATCCACTCTGGATCGCACCCGTTCGTGTCCAACTCTGTTCCGTTGCAGAAGAGCAGAAGCCCATCGGGTCGCTCGATGTAGAGCAGGCGAGCGTCGGGTAGTGCATAGACTCCATCGTCAGCGTCCAAACTCTCGAGCCACTGCGCGGTCTCCATCTCATCGGGTTGGTAGCAATCCTCAGGGTATTTCGGTTCAGACACATATTGGCCAAACCAGTGTGCCAGCGCGTCAGAATCATCGAGCAGTGCGCTGAGGCGTGAATGGACTGCTGCGAGTGCTGCTGGGTCGATAGAACCGGGATTCGCTGCCACACTTAACTCAGGATCAGTGTATCGTGCTTCACTACTGAGTCTCTCGCCAATCTGATCAGAGAAGGACCGTAGCATCTCTGCATCCGAGGGGGCTCTGAAGCCGATAGAGTAGGTGACGCAGTCCGGTGAGGTGGCAACGCCGTTGTGAGCAACCTGAGGCGGTAGGTAGAGCATATCGCCGGGTTCGAGCTCGTAACTCTCCAAAGCCTCAAACTCACTCAGAATCATCAGTGGAATCTCTGGAATTCGTGGGGACTGACTAGATTCAACCCCTCCAATCTCCCAACGGCGCCTGCCACCGGCTTGTAGTAGAAAGACATCGTAGTTGTCATAGTGCGGACCCACGCCGCCGCCGACCGTCGCATAGCTGATCATCAAATCATCGATCCGCCAGCGCGAGATAAAGCTGAAGCTCTCTAACAGTTCACTGGCGGCCTCTACGTAGTGATCAACGGCTTGAACCAGCAAGGTCCAGTGAGACTCGGGCAGCGTGGCAAAGTCCTCCTCAGCGAACGGTCCTTTGCGTAGATCGAACGCTCCGGTTTGGGGTTTGAAGCTGATCAGGCGTGACTCCACTTCCGATTCAAGCGCCAAGCCAGCTAGCTCATCAGCCTCTATAACCGGCTCTAAATCAGGAAAAGCCTGGCGAATCAGTACAGGTCGCTTCTGCCAGAATTGCGCCAGAAAGCGTTCGGCGGTTAGTTCGCCCCAGTTGATTTCGTATAGCTGGCTCATGTTACTTTTCACTTGTTTAGGTTTGGTTGTGCGAAGTGTATATCAGCCGCCTCTGCAGCCATAGTCTGATACACTCGGTGCCCTATTTTTCTATGAGGTGAACGATGCAGATTAAACGAGTTGATTACCGCGATTCTGAAGATGCAGCTGCACTAGTGAGTTTGCTCAACGCCTATGCAGAAGAGCCGTTAGGCGGCGGAGTCTCGCTGAGTCAGCAGGTGCGCGAATCTCTGCCGGCGGAGCTCGCTAAAATTCCGGGTGCCTACTCGTTTGTCGTTCGGGCGCACGGCGAACCCGTTGCTCTGCTTAACGCTTTCACTGGATTCAGTACCTTTAATGCCCGCCCCCTGATCAATATTCATGATGTCTATGTGGCGCCCTCGGTGCGCGGTGCCGGCGCACTTGAGATGCTGTTTGAGGCGGTTGAACAGCAGGCGCGTACGCTCAACTGTTGTAAGATCACCTTAGAGGTCCTAGAAGACAACAGCAGAGCACAGTCAGCCTATCGTCGACTCGGTTTCAAAGGCTACGAGGTGGGTGAGACTGGCGGTGAAGCACTTTTCTGGCAAAAGAAACTGAGTTAATGCGCTTGCACCTGCCTCGCTTTGGACACCTTCCGCATCTACCACCCATCAGTCTGAGGGTGCTTGTTTCAGTGTTAATAGTGTTGGTGTTGGCTCAAATCTATTTGGCCAACAAAACTTGGCGCACTTATCAGATTCTCTCAAGTGCGCGCATCCTAGGGGTTGAGCAGGCCGCAGACCTACGCGCTTATACCCGAGTCGATGAGCTGATCTCGCGTTTCGGTATTAGCGAAAATGCGCTGCTACAAATCTTGGGGCGCACTGAGCTGCCGAGTTCAGTAACAAAGGTTAAAACCCTTGCCGCTGATCTGGGAGTGGATGAGCTGATATTGATAGGGCAGCTGCAGAGGTTGGTACCGCTAGAACAGCAGACCGAAGAGCCTGGCGAGCCAACTCTCTACGAGCGTTTTGAAACTTTGATCCTTCATTGGCTCCAGACATACGGATTAGTTGTCTTAATCATTGTTGTATTTCTTGGTGCGCTGGGAATGCCGGTACCGGCAGGACCTCTGGTTGCGTTGACTGGAGTGCTCTCGTTTGATGGTTTGATCTCTGGTATCCCTACTGCTCTAACGATCTTGGCAGCGGCGGTAGCCGGTGATCTGTTGATCTATTTAGTGGGCCGCAAGAGTGACGATACCAAACTTGTTCGATATGGACGTTGGGTTGGTTACACCGCCGCGAATCGCGTGCGCGTCCTACATCTGTTCGAGCGTTGGGGTGGCCTTACGTTGCTACTCACTCGCTCACTGGTAGCGCATATAAGCGCCGTTGCGAGCCTGCTGGCCGGCTCATCGGGTATCCGTTTACGCCTGTTTCTGAGTTATGCAGTGCTTGGGCGGTCAGTCTGGTTATTTATCTATTTTGGGCTGGGCTATCTGGTCGGCAGCGATTTTGACATGGCGAGCAGTTTTCTGAGCTATCTGTCGTTACTGCTGATCACGCTGCTGCTGATGGGTCTGTTGATCGAGCTCTACCATAAACAACAAAAGCATACCGATGGGAGTACTCATGACGTTATTTGAGACCAAGCGCAGTTTGACATTGGACGCCGCACACCGATTGGCCCAGCTTGGCCAGCAGTGTGCCGATGAGCTGGGTTTTGCGATGAATGTGGTTGTTGTAGATAGTGCCGGCCTACCTCTGGCACTGTTGCGTAATCCCAAGGCGCCTGACGCCTCGCTTGAGTTTGCTCAGCGTAAAGCCTACACCGCAGCGAGCTATGGCTGGCCCACTGGTAAATGGAACGATATCGTTGGCGAGCGACCGTTAGTGATGCAGGGGTTGGCGCAGAATCCGAAAGTGAGCTTGATCGCTGGTGGTATTCCAGTGCAGGTTGTTGGCGAGACGATCGGAGCAATTGGTGTTGCAGGAGCTAAAGCGCCAGAGGACCACCAGGTCGCCCAAGCAGCGCTCGATAAGTTTCTGGCTGAACAATAGTGCATTGATCGTTTTCACAGCGTCGGTTATCTGGTCTACCTGAGAATCGAGTTTCTGGCTGAGCCCAGCAGTGTCCTGCGCGCTCTGCTGGAGTGCACTCCTCTTCTGAAAGGTGTCGCTGAAGCGTGGCTGGTTTTCGTTGCTACTATCGCCGAGCACCCGCACAGCATCGAGAGTGGATGCGGCCGGGTTGGCCATCTCTGAAGCGGTTGCCGCATTCTCAGTGCTTGAGCAGTTGAATTATCTTAGTTTTTCTCGTTGTTGAGCGTCTCTTCGACCGCATTGAGAATACCGCGCAGCATCCCCATCTCCGCTTTTTCTGGGCGGGTACGGTTGAAGTAGCGACGTAGCTTGTCGAGTACGCGTCCCTCATGCTGAGGAATAATAAAGTTAACCCGACGAAGCACCTTTTCGAGATGTTCCAAGAAGAGCACCATCTCATGCTGACGCGGGTAGGGGGCAGGTTCGAGTGATTCTCTATCGATTACCCGAGTCGCTCGGCGCAGCTCATAGCAGACCAATTGGATCGCTTGGGATACGTTCAGAACGGGGTATTCGGGATTGGCGTCGATAAAGAGGTGACGATTACACAGCAGCATCTCACTGTTGTTGAGCCCACTGGTCTCACGCCCAAACAGAATAGCGATCTGGCCCTCCTGAGCCTCCTGCCAAATCTGTGCTGAAGCTGTCTCTAGATCTTGCAGAGGCAGATCATAGGAGCGCTCACGCGCGCTGGTGCCCACCACCAACTGGCAGTCGGCAATCGCCTCCTCAACGGTGCTAACCACCCGCGCATTGTCTAGCAGATCCTTCGCACCAGCCGCCCGTGAATCAGCCTCTTCAGACGGAAACTCACGCGGATTTACCAGCCACAGCTGCTCCAGCCCCATATTTTTCAGCGCACGTGCAGCAGCACCAATATTACCGGGGTGGAAGGTTTCAACCAGAACGATACGGATGTTGGAGAGCATAGTAGGTCCTAT
>Ga0209555_10002731_pt1 | contig 12261 bp, 20 predicted proteins | sample SaaInl85LU_5_DNA_FD_184643 | JGI IMG/M metagenome (GOLD analysis project Ga0209555, IMG submission 184643) | Marine microbial communities from expanding oxygen minimum zones in the Saanich Inlet - ESP_85LU_5_DNA (SPAdes) (version 2) | ecosystem: Environmental > Aquatic > Marine > Intertidal... | reverse complement strand
AGGTAATCAAAGAAAATGACAGCATATACTACGATAAGAGGGCGGGGTTCACAATGCTAATAGAGAATGAGCCATACACCATAATTACTGAGAATGACGTTGTCGTTGTTCTCTAATATATTTGTTCATACGTGTAATCATATTCCGGTAGACTTTATCGGAGTATGATACATTTTTGGCGAACATAGGGTTCGCTGATTCGCTCATTGGTATCTCTTCACCGTTTAGTTTTTTGTATACGGAGGTAATCATTCTTTCCCCTTTGTATGACAAGTGGTATAAAGTTTTCTTATTACCTTGGCGTTTCCTAAAAACGCTTATCCATCCATCACGTAGCAATCTATTAAATCGGAGTTCATCCCAAGATAATAGCTCGTTAAAGTCATTAAATTGTTGTTTACCGAAGTATTTTTCTGAGTAAAGGAACAGTAGCATATCTAAATCTGCTGATGTGATTCCGTATTTAGATTTTACAAAATATCTTATGACCTTCCAATATTTTAGGTAGTTGTAGTTTTTAGACATTAAAATAAAATTGATTAAATTTGCAAGACAAAGGTATATAAAAAAATAATTATGAAAAAAGTATTAAAACCAGCAGGAACTGCCCTAAGCAAAAAAATGAAAGGCAAAGTTGAGAAGCTGGGTCTACCTTCAGATAAGCAAATAAAAAACAGCGTATACGCTAAGTGCGGCAAAAAGAAATAATGGCGGGTAGGACTAAAAAGAAAAGCAATAAGATATGTTCAGCAGGTATAGCTTGGGCAAAGCGAACCTTTGACACCTATCCTTCGGCATATGCTAATATGGCTGCAAGTAAATATTGCAAAGACCCTAACTACGCAAAGAAAAGTAAGAAGTAATGGGAGCTTTAAAGAAGTGGAGAGATGAGAAGTGGGTACGAATAGGTACTGACGGTTCTATTAAGGGTGCTTGCGGTACAAGCAAGGATACTAAAAACCCTGACCGCTGTCTGCCACTTGCTAAGGCTAAGTCTATGACTAAGGCTGAGAGAGCATCTACTGCAAAGAAAAAGAAACGATCAAGTAAGACTGTTGTGTCTAATACTAAAGCAGGTAAGGTAACTAAAAAATACACTAAAAGATAATGGCTACGAAAAGTAAAATGAAGTGCAATGTTGTTAGAAGTAGCGACAGAGCAGGTAAGAAAAAAATGGTCAAGGCTTGTGCAGGCGGCAAGGAGAAGTTGATTCACTTTGGTGCTAAAGGCTATGGTCATAACTATTCTGCTGCTGCACGGAAGTCATTTAAGGCTCGTCATAAGTGTGGAACTGCTAACGACAAGCTAAGTGCACGTTATTGGTCTTGTAAAAAATTATGGGCAGGTAAAGGTGGCTCTACGAAAAGTTCACCAAAAAGTAGACGAGGAAAATATTAGTATATTTGTAGCCAAATGAAATCAAAAGGATTAGGAGATACAGTAGAAAAAATTACAAAAGCAACGGGGATTAAAAAGGTTGTAGATACGGTAGCTAAAGCCACTGGTAAAGATTGTGGGTGCAGTAAAAGAAAAGATACACTAAATAGAATGTTCCCTTACGATAAATAAAGATTATGATGTATAGAGAATCAACACCACTAGCTGCCTCTCCAATGGAAGCTCAAGGTCCGGGAAGAGGAGTAAGGAAAGCTAAAAGAAGAGCGAAAAGAAGCACTTTTAAAGCACGAATAGGTCAATTCAAATGCCAAAATATTGGCAAGGGACGTAAGTGCAGAAAAAAATAAGATTATGGCAATTATACCAAGTAATACACAGTTTATAGGAGACACAACAGGTGTCCCTATAGTAGAGAGAGGCTCATCGCAAACAAACGATAGAGCAGGAGTCTTTACAATGCAAGACATTATTGACACTACAAGTGTAGTATCAGGAACGGCAGGGAAGGTTGCTAAGTTTGCAACGCCAACATCTCTTGGGGATGGCTTGTTGAATGATGACGGCGCATCTATATGGTACAACGGACCATCATTAAACGACACTAGACTAGCTTACGGAAAGGATGCATTGTCTTTAGGTGGTGGAACTTACAATGCAGCTATTGGGTATGAATCTCAAAAATCAAATTCAACAGGTGTCTATAATACGTCTCTTGGATTTAGGAGTTTAAAATCTGTCCAAACAGGTAGTGGTAATGTTGCTATAGGCGAGTTTGCTTTGCAGGATAATACGGCAGGATTTAACAATGTTTGTATAGGATATACGGCAGGATGGAAAACACAAGCAGACAATAATACTGCAATTGGTCGTACTAGCCTTCAGAATAACACGACAGGTGAACGAAACGTGGCAGTAGGCTCAGGTAGTTTAAGTGCAAACGTATCAGGTTCTAATAACTCAGCTTTAGGAGTAAACGCAAATAGCGGCAACTTTAGCGGTTCTGTTATATTAGGTGAATCAGCAACAGCAACGGCAAACAATCAGTTTGTGGTAGGCTCATCCACTTATAATGCAGGGGCAGTAGCAACAGCAACAGTAGCCCAAGCAAAGGTTTGGAATGTAGTTATAAACGGAGTAGCAGAACAAATATTATTAGCATAAGAATATGAAAAATTATACTTGGACAGTCGATAGTCTTTATACAGAAGATATAGGCACAGAGTTAAACTATGTGGTAGATGTAATATTTACCGTATCAGGAGAAGAGGTAGTAGATGGTAAAACATACTCATCTGTATTGGATGGCAATGCTTTAAAGTTTGATGTAATTGAGCAAGAAGACTTTATCGCTTATGATGATTTAACTAATGAGATAGTAGTAGGCTGGATAAAAGAATCGTTAGGAGCTGAGGCAGTATCCTCATTTGAGGCAGTTGTAGGTGGGTCAATCGATAGTAAGATAAGCCCTGCTGTAGAGCCTAGCAACCCTGCTTTACCTTGGGTTTAAGATATGGAAGATAAGATACAAACAATAGTAAACGCAATAGACTTAGCAGTCCAAAAAGGCTGCTACAATTTAAACGATGCAGCAACAATAGTTGATGCATTAAGAGAAGTATTCCCAAAAGAAGAAAAAGAATAAATTATGGCATATCAAAAATTACAAGCATATAGAGCGGCAAGTGTCACTCCTTCTAACACGGCTAACATACCATCAGTGGGTGGAGGAGATGGTGAGAACAATGGATGCGTTCTTTATATTGGTGTAGCAGGCGACCTTAAAGTTGTTACATCGGGTGGAGATGAGGTTACATTTAAAAATGTACCTGTTGGGTTCTTACCTGTACAAGTAGTAAAAGTTTTCGCAACGGGAACAGCAGCAGACGAAATAATTGCTCTTTGGTAAATTATGGGTCTGTCTATAAGCATATCTATTGATTTTACTGGTCGTAGATAACAATGAAAAGAGGGTTAGACAAGGTTAAGGAGTTATTCTGGTATTCAGACAGTGAACCAAACGAAGTGCTAATTGCATTTTGTCACGTTGTTTGCTTACCCCTTGCACTAATCGTTGAGTTTCATAATCCAAGTATATTGTTAATTTGTTGCGGTTGCGGTGCTGGGCTATTCCAGTTATGGGCGGTGATATGGAAGGGGTCGCTACGCTTCAGGCTTATAGCGGTTCAGATTGCTACGCTCGTAGCTATAATGACGGTTATCAATTTGAGTATGGCGGGGCTTATGACAGGCTCGCGGACTGGATGGGTTATTATAATGCTGTTTGCGTTTTGGAATACGGTTCGAGTTTTTAAAGAAAAAATGATTAAAAATGCTTAAAAGACTCAAGGACATATGGCTGGTTAGCGATAGCCAACCAACTGAAATTACTTTAGCTTTGGCAAACTTAACAATGACGCATCTATGTGTAGGTGCTGAGTTAGGAGGCTTGTATATTTTTAGAATTATAATTATATTTTCAGGGTTATACCAACTATACTGTGTGTCACAAGAGGATATAAATTGCAGGGTAAAAGCTTCTGTAATTACATTTAGCATATATTTTATCATACCAATTATGTACTGGTATCAAATAGGTTTCCCCACTCCAACCCACTACGGGTGGTTTGTTTTGACTTTTGCTGCATTTGGGAGTATGAAGAGATTAATAACTGAAAAGATACATAGAAATGGATAACATAACGCAAATAGTCATAACGCTTGTAACCGTAGCTGGGAGTGCTGGTATTTGGAAGTTTTTAGAAGCACGTTTAAAAGCAAAATCAGAGGACAAAAAAAGCAAATATGAAAACAATGACGGCGTGCAGTATAGAGACGATTTAAAAAACAGGGTCAGAAATCTTGAGTCTTTACTGGCATCAAGTAGTAATGAAAAAGACGAGTTGAGAGACCAAGTTTTACAGCTTACCCAGGAGGTGTCAGCTCTAAGAGTTAAGGTGGAATATTTAGAGAAAGAAAACGATAGATTAAAAGATAGATGAAAGGATTATTTAAAGACGAAAAAGGAACAACATCATCCAAACGTGTGGCTGGTATGGTGTGCGTTGTTGCATTGGTTATTGCCCTTGTAGCAAATACGTTTTCACACGAATCAATAAAGCCATCCGACACATTGGTCCAGGCAGTAGCGTTATTTGCGTTTGGGGCTTTTGGCTTAACATCATTAGATAAATTTACAAAGAAATGAAACCAATAACAATTAAATTTCACTACGGGCTGGACAGATTTTGTCTTGGGTGGGACTGTATAGGGGCAGACGAAAGAGACGACTACCACACTATAACACTATATTTATTTATGATAACCATAGATTTTAATTATAAAAAAACCAAAAAATGACACCTAAAAAATATAAGTGGTTAGATAATCTAGAGTTGCCTTGGACGATTGCAAAAGGGCTAGAAGAGATAGGGACTACAGAAGTTCCGGGGGAAGCTAACAATAAAAAAATAGTCGACTGGGCTAGTGAGGTAGGCGGTTGGGAGAAAAACTTCTATACTAAAGATAGCATTCCCTGGTGTGGTTTGTATGCCGCTGTTATAGTTCTTAGAGCTAAAAAAGAAGTGCCAAAGAACTATTTAAGAGCGTTATCTTGGGCAGGGTTTGGCGTTACTGTTAAGCCTGAAGAAGCAGGGCTTGGCGATGTGCTAGTATTTACTAGGAAAGGCGGGGGGCACGTAGGTTTCTATATCGCAGAGGATGCAGATTGCTACCACGTATTAGGAGGCAATCAGTCAGATAAGGTTAGCATTACTAGAATCAAGAAAGACAGGCTGTATAGTGTGAATAGACCTGACTATACAAATAAGCCTTTAACTGTAAAAAAGTTTGAAATTTTAGGCGGTGGCTTAATAAGCGAAAACGAAGCTTAGATAGCAACAATAACCAATCCTTCAAAAACTGCAAAGAGAATAGCGAACAAAGCAATTTTCCTAGTTCTTTTTAGCTTAACATCATTATCTCTCACGTGTTTTAAGACCTCCTGACAGGACTTTAGGTTGTTTTCTGATATAGACACTATCTCATACAGTTCAGCTTCCTTAGAAGAGCTTATAATAGCCTGCTCCATTAAGCTATCTTTTTGGATCAGCTCAACGTATATATCATCCATCTGTTGGATGGTAATAGCTACTAATGTATCTCCGTTATTATCTACTAATACGCTCTGCGAATAACTCAACTCGCTGATTAGTAGGGAGTATGCGATAATTGCTAACTTTTTTTTCATAATATAGTTTGATCGTGTCTCTTTTAGATTCTAAGCTATCAATTTTCATATATACGGTATCTGTAGATATAATGGTAGGGGTAGACGGTGTAACTTTATTTTTTTTAAAAATAAAAAAATTAACAATACAGATTATAGCGATAAATGAGTATATAGCTACGAAAATAATTGGATACGGTCTCTTCACATCGCAAATATAAAAAAGTTTTATATTTGCAATCAAGTAAATTATATTAATGGCATTAATAAGTACATACCCAATAGATGAGAATATTGTAGGTTCAGACAGGTGGATTGGGTCGGATGCTAATTTTAAAAATGCTACAAAAAACTTTACAGTAGATAACGTTGCTAAGTATTTAAACAACTCTGCTGCTATACAATCTCAAACACTGAGATACCAGTATCAAGCTACTGTAGATTCACTTAACCCAAGAAGAAGCGGTACTATATCTTTTGAAAGTAATATAGGAGATGAGATACCATTTTCAAATATAACTACTTGGCTATTGAGCAGGTATTCAATTCCTGCAAAGGATGTATATACTTTTTATACTAATCCTTTAATTGGTTCTACCGTACTAGTAACGAATGCGAATGATATTTCAAAATGGGCAGTATATAAATGGATAAGCTCTGATGAAAATCAAAATGAAAGTAATTTTTACGATATAGGACTTGAATATGTTTCAGGTAGCGGGGGATTAGAAGATGAGGAATATTATCTTATATCTTTATTACTGTATGACATAGAAAGTAATACTGATAAAACATTCACTTTTACTCAGAGTTCATCTTCTTCAACTTGGGATGTCACGCATAACCTAAATAAGTTCCCATCTGTTTCTGTAGTAGATTCAGCAAAGTCTGCTGTAGTGGGGTCAGTGGAATATATTAACGAAAACGAATTACGTATAACATTTAGTGCTCCATTTTCGGGGTACGCATATATGAACTAACAAAAAAAAGCTATGGCACTTAGATTCTTAGACAACATATCCTTAGAGGGTAACCAATTACAGAACTCACTATTACAAGTTCTTGCATCAAATCCTACAGCATTAGGCGAGGGTCAAATTATATATAACTCAACTACAAACACCTTAAACTACTATAACGGTAGTTCTTGGATTGCGTTGGATGGTCAGGGGGATATATCTGCTGTAATAGCAGGGACTGGGCTGAATGGTGGTGGAACGTCAGGTTCGGTTACTATAAACCACGATGACTATGGTACGGCAGGTACTTATTCCTACCCTACATCTGTGACTACAAATGCACAGGGTCACGTAACGGCAATAACTGCTGGTCCTGCTCCGGGAACTATGAGTTCATTCATTGTAGCTGGAGACACTGGGACTAATCAGACTATAACCAATGGGAATACATTAACTTTAGTAGGGTCTACAGGTATAATTACTTCAGGGTTAGCTACAGACCAATTATCAATAACTCTTGCACTTAGCGAGCTTCCTGCGAACACAGACACGCTTGTAAAGGGAACGGATACTATAGTTGGTTTATGGGATTCAAATACATCTCAGGGTACTAAGGTTGTCAGTGACATACCTGTAAGTGCTTGGGGTGCGGCTACTGAAAATGTAGATATGGGTTCTAATAAGATTGTCTCTCTTACAGAGCCTACAGCCAATCAGGATGCAGCTACAAAGAACTATGTAGACACCACGTTAGCTGGGTCTGGAGCTCTTATTTTTCAAGGAGGGTATGATGCGTCATCTGCTGCTCCTAACAGTTCAGCTTTAAAGGGTTGGACGTATGCTGTAACTGTAGGTGGTACTGGTGGGGGATTTTTCTCAACTGCCTTAGAGGTTGGCGATCTAATAATCGCAGAGCAGGACAACCCTGCTACTGAGGCAGACTGGACGGAGGTTCAGAAGAATGTTGATGTAGCTACTGCTACGGTTAAAGGTATTGCTAACTTCCCAACTGCTGGTGGTCTTAGTGTATCTGCTGGAGCTGTGTCACTTGCAACGTCAGGTGTATCTGCTGGAACGTATGGTGATGCCAACTCAGTGTCGCAGGTAACTGTAAATAATAAAGGTGTGGTTACGTCAGCTGCTAATGTTGACATAGCTATAACATCATCTCAGGTGACTGATTTTTGTAGTGCGGTAGACTCTTGTGTAGATGCTACAAACTATAAAACTTCATTTGGGAATGGGGTTGCTACGTCTTTTACAATAACTCACAGTTTAAATACAAGAGACGTAATAACACAAATATATTCAAACATTGCTCCGTATGACACGGTACAATGTACAGTTGAGAGGACTACATTAAATACACTTACAGTAAGTGTAGCTAGTGCACCTGCAACAAATGAATTTAGAGTGTTAGTGCAGTCCATATAAAAATATATGTCAATTAGAATAATAGATAATGCCGTTTATAGCGGCACAATAACTGTAGGCGGAAACGGAACTTTTGACGGGAACGTCGGTATTGGAACGACTAGTCCTGCAACCCCACTGCACGTAGACGGAGGAAATGCAAATAATGTAGCTACATTTGGAAGCACCGACGACACAGCTAGAATAATACTTAAAGATAACGATACTTTAGGCTATTTTATTGCAAAAGATAACGTTATATCTATCGGAGGAAGTGCAACGATAGATAATAACTTAAATGTAAATATCACTTCAAATAACGTCGGTATAGGTACTACTAGTCCTGATGCTAAATTAGAAGTGGTAGGCAGTAATGCTTTAAGAATACACGATGGTACTGACCAAGGTTCAATATTTTTTAGAGGAGACAGAGATGATGTATACATAAAAGAAAGCAACTACCAATTGCTTTTTGGTGCTCCAAGCGGGATGGTGTTTGAATTAGACACAAACAGCAATGATGGAGATTTATTCAATGTAACTCATAGAAACAATTCTAGGTTATATATAAATGGAGCATCAGGCAACGTCGGTATAGGAACTACTAGTCCTGCTGAAAAGCTTGATGTTAGTGGATTAGTCTTAGCTGATGCTTTTAGAACAGATGTAAACACGGGCGATTACTCTGTTATATCTAGATCTAGTGCAGGTAATCCTCCTTTATATGTTCAATCTGCTGATAGTAGTACTAACCAACCAATAGCAAAGTTCTTTTATGGAAACGCAGCTCCAAATCAAGGATCTATAGTTCTTAATGTAGCTAAAGACAGTACTTACTTTTCAAATACTAACGTAGGTATTGGGACTACAAGCCCTGCTAATAAACTACACGTTGAAGGTAGGATAGAAGGAGATAACTTTGTTTTAGGCGGTTCAGATAGTACTGTATTCTATGGATTATATAGAGCAGGTGTTGAATCAAGGGAAGTTAGATTAGTAAGCTATGCTGCTACTCCTTCTTCTAAGGTCCAATTAGGTTTTAATAATATCTCAGGTGGTACTTATACTTTTGCTCCTGCATTAACTGCAATGTACAACGGCAACGTAGGTATCGGAACGACTAATCCATCTGCTAATCTTGAGGTTGCTGGAGCTGTAAAAGTAACTGATAGTGCTTTAGGAGTAACTATTGGTGGTGTAGGTCACGCTTCACTAAAACTCAACAGAGCAAGTACCTCATATGACAATAATATTCTCTTTAGCACGAATGGTGATACCAAATTCCGTATTTGGCAGGACGGTAATGCTGACTACCTGTACATTCGTGATGACGATAACGCAACCAATATGGTTACGTTTAAGAAGGGAGGCAACGTAGGTATTGGTACTACTAGTCCTAGTTATAAGTTAGATGTAAGAGCTGATAATGGCAGCATAGGTCAAGTGTTTATAAGAGGAGGTAACTCTACTGTATCAACAATTGGTGAAATAAACTCAGAGTTGCTATTTGGCTCTAACGACGGAAGTGTTGGGCAAGGCAATGTAGGCGGTAAAATATCAAGTGTAACAGAAACTAGTAATGGAGCTTATACCGGTATGGCTTTTTACACTTATAGACAAACATCTCCTTTGCTAACTGAGAAGATGCGCATCACCAATGACGGCAACGTAGGTATAGGGACTACTAGTCCAGGATATAAACTTACTATTGCTGGGAGTGGGAGTAGTTGGAATATAAATCCACACTCAAATGGTGTTGACCTTTACTCAACTGGCAATATAGCTCCACATTATCAGACTACATATGATTGGTATACTGGAGCTCCTGGTAGCGGAGCATTTAAAATGCGTCTTGATGCATCAGGTAATCTAGGTATCGGTACTACTAGTCCTTCGTTCAAGTTGGACGTGAGTGGAACAGTTAGGGCTAGCACGTATTTAGTAACTCCATTAATATATAGCGGTGGCGGGAATATTGTATTTGGAAACGTTGCTCAGTTTAATGACTTTGTAGGGATCGGGACAAATAGTCCTAGTAGACAGCTAGAGGTCTCTAACACAGGGAATGCAATAATAAGAATAGCAGGAGATAGCGACAATGATGTAGGAGAAACAGGAGACGCTGTGCTTGAAATGACTACTGATGCAGGCGGGCACGGATGGTCAATAAGAAGCGCTAACATAAGTGGAGGAACAGGCGATTTTAAAGTAAACACCTTTATAAGTAGTGTTGAATCAACAAAATTACTAATTGACAGGGATGGTAACGTAGGTATCGGGACTACTAACCCTGGGGCTAAGTTGGAAATAGCTGGAACTTCTGGGAACATAAAAATAGGGGATGCGTCTAACTATAATGGAATATCTCTCAACGGAGCTCTTGATATTGCAAACTATAATATTCTTTCTAGAAGTAGTGACAAAGCTTTATACATAAACAGACCGGCTGGAAATAAGATACACTTCAGAGAGCAAAACTCAGACCAAGTAGTTATCAACTCAGGCGGCAACGTAGGTATTGGGACGAGTAGTCCAGTATCATTATTATCTACTGCTAACACAGGTGCTTTAACTCTTGATTCTAATGATGGGGATCATACAGGTTTTGGTTTATTTATTCAAGCACCATCAACAGCAAACACAGTAAATTCAGCTATTGGATTTGGTCAAACAGGTGGCAGGAAATTAGCTGCTATTGGTATGCAAACTTATGCTGACATTGACCAAGCAGGATTGAATTTTTATGTTCAAACTACGTCTTCAGGCTCTTCAGCAACTTTAACGGAAGCAATGCGTATCACCTCATCAGGTAACGTAGGTATCGGGACGACTAATCCTGTAAGCAAGTTGGAAGTTGTCTCCCCTACTACAGATACGACCACATTTAGAAGTAGTGTTAGTACCCAAGCAGTCACCTTTGGTTCTACTACAAACACAGCATATAGTGATATCATACTAAAAACAAATGGCGGTCAGGGAGAAATATTTAAAGCGGGAACTGGATATACTTCATATGGAGGTGCTTTAGCTTTAAACATTTATAATAGCAGTGGAGCTATTGCATTTCACCCTAATAGTACAGCTAATGCAATGTTTATTGCAACAAACAGCAACGTAGGTATAGGTACTACTAGTCCTCTCTATAAGCTAGACGTAGCGTCAGGAAGCTCGTCAAGTGCATTTGGACTATCCTTGTCAGGTACAGCAAGATTAAAAATGTATGCTGATGGGACTTATAACTATTACACCGCCGAGTCAGGGCAAAGTCATAGATTTACAACTTCAGGAGGAGCAGAGTTTTTAATATCAAATGGCGGCAACGTAGGTATTGGTACTACTAATCCACAATACAAACTACACGTAAGAGACACTTCCACATCTGGAACTATTGCTGTTGGGTCTGACCTTTATCCGATGTTGTTATTTTCAGATGCAGTCACAGGAGAATTTAGACTTGATAACCGTAATTCAGCAAGTGCTGGCTTCATCACATTTTATCCAAATGGTCAAGGAACAACAATCGGTTCTGAGGCTATGCGTATTAATACGAATGGTAACGTCGGGATCGGGACGACTAGTCCTGATGCTAAGTTACACGTAGCTGACGAGGGTGGGTTTAACGTTTCACCACCGATCTCAATAAAATTATCACACACGGGGTATACAACAACGCTGCCGACTAACATTGACCAAGTTAGCGCAGAAATACAATACATCAGGTCATACGCAGGTAGTGTTTGGAAAAACTATCTAGACCTAAGAGTTAGAGGTGACGGAGGACTAGCTGCTAATCAAGGCGGTAGTAATATTAGGTTTTTTACTAACTCCACAGAGGTAGATTCTTTGGACGTGGAAAGAATGAGAATAGATGATGCCGGCAACGTTGGTATAGGGACTACTAGTCCTACTACACCACTAGATGTTGTCTCTAACAGTGTTGCAACAGGAATTACATTAAGAGGTCGCTCTTCTGACAATATAGGAACTTTAAATTTTGCAGACAATGCAGGTAATGTTTCAAGTCAAGTTCAAGATAGGAATGGTGCTTTTTGGCTTACAACAACAGATGCTTCACCTATTGTATTTAATACTTCTTCTACCGAACGTATGCGCATCACGGCAGCCGGAGGCGTAGGGATAGGAACGACTGCTCCAACGAGAACTTTACACGTAATTGGAGGTGATGGCGGTACTGGAACTCATATTGCCCAGTTTGAGGGGCGTTCCGGGGTTGTGGGAATGTATATTAGAGGCGACGGCAACGTA
>Ga0209555_10002725_pt1 | contig 12280 bp, 15 predicted proteins | sample SaaInl85LU_5_DNA_FD_184643 | JGI IMG/M metagenome (GOLD analysis project Ga0209555, IMG submission 184643) | Marine microbial communities from expanding oxygen minimum zones in the Saanich Inlet - ESP_85LU_5_DNA (SPAdes) (version 2) | ecosystem: Environmental > Aquatic > Marine > Intertidal... | reverse complement strand
AATGCGCGACTGTTGCACTTCGGCTTGCTGGCGGGGCGACGCCGAGCTGTGATTAAACTCGTCCCAGCGTGACTGCCAGTTCGACATCTGTTGTTCAGCTTCTTCAAGTGCCTGAGCAGAGTCTGTGTGCGCCGCGGTTGCGAGCTCTAAATCGGGGAGCAATTGATCAAGTTCCGCTTGCCAACCCGCCGCGCGAGCACGGTCGGCGTGCAGATGCTGATCCGATTCGGCAAAACTGCTTTCGGTCTGGGCGAGATCTTGTTGCAACTCACTGGCGCGCTGCTGTGCGTGCTCAATCGCTTGCTCAATGCGCGCCACATCGGCACCCACTTTATAAAAACGCGCTTGGACTTCATTGAATCGGTCGCTCGCTTGCGTGTATTCATCGCGACCCTTTTCAATATGCGTGTCACAGGCGGCGCGTTCTGTCACGATGCGCTCTTGCTCCACTTCCAGTTGGCCGATCACCTGGCGCTGTTGGCTGGCTGACTGTTCGTGTTGACGCCACTTCAGCGCCAGAAGTTCGGCACTCACCTGACGCTGTTCTTGTTTGTATTCTGCATATTTTTCTGCAGCTTTAGCTTGCCGTTCTAGGCGCGCCAGCTGCCTGCCCAACTCGTCGCGAATGTCCGTGAGCCGTTCGAGATTCTCCATAGTGCGACGGATACGGCTCTCGGTATCTTTGCGCCGCTCTTTGTATTTGGATATACCCGCTGCTTCTTCGATGTAGACGCGCAACTCATCGGGCTTGGACTCAATCAACCGCGAAATCATACCCTGTTCGATAATGGCATAACTGCGGGGGCCTAGGCCGGTACCCAAAAAAATGTCGGTGATATCGCGGCGGCGGCACTTATTGCCATTCAGGTAGTAGCTCGACTGACCGTCGCGTGTGACTTTACGGCGAATGGCAATTTCGTTGTAAGCCCCGTACTCGCCACCTAGCGTGCCCGAGGAGTTGTCAAATACCAATTCTATCGAGGCTTGTCCAACCGGCTTGCGGCCACCGCTGCCGTTGAAAATGACATCGGTCATCGACTCGCCGCGCAGATTTTTGGCTGAAGATTCACCCATCACCCAGCGCACGGCATCGATGATATTTGATTTACCGCACCCATTAGGGCCTACAACCGCAGAGAGATTACTGGGAAAGTGCACTGAAGTAGGGTCGACGAAAGATTTAAATCCAGCCAGTTTTATCGTTTTGAGGCGCATAATTGCTCAGCATCTTATTTTTATGGCCGGTTATTTTGTCCTTTCCAGTGGACGACCGGCACCGTTACTAAGCAATCAATTTTACACGCTTTTGCGCTGCTGTTAAGTCTCTTGACGGACCCCAACAAAGAGCTTAAAAATCCACCTTGGCACGAGCCGATTTAATTGTGCTGCGACGTGTTTTACTCTCAAGTCTGCGCCGTTGTGATGCGCGTGTTGGGCGCGTTGGGCGGCGCACCTGAGGCACGTTGGCGGCACTGCGCAAAAGCTCGACCAAGCGCTCTACCCCCTCGCGACGATTTAGCTCTTGGGTGCGGTGGCGCTGACTTTTAATAACCACCACGCCCTCGCGCGTGATCCGCCTGTCTGTACTAGCAAGCAAGCGCTGCTGCAGATAGTCGGGCAGCGATGATGCGCCAATATCAAACCTCAAGTGAACCGCAGAAGCCACTTTATTGACATTCTGCCCACCAGCACCCTGAGCCCGGATAGCGCTCCACTCCACTTCATCGGGGTTAAAAAAAACTCCAGGGCGCAACTCAAACACTTCAAGGGGCCAAATTTAGCGACAACTGTGCAGTGCCATCAACCAGCTTGAACGGCTGTGAGCGAACCACCTTGTCACCAGATGAGGGCGTTGCAGAGCCAGTCGCCGAAAGCCTGACAGAAATCATCAACTCATCAACATCACTCAGCGAACGCGCCGGAGAAAGCTGATCGGAAGCCGTGATAGTGATTAATGGTGGTAGAGCTTGGACGCTAAATACCCGCGCCGCAATCGGCATGGGACGACCACCCGCCTCTACGATTGCAACAAAAATTCGCTGCCCGGGAAATAGTTCGAGCCCCGCATCCAGTGTCAGTGCCAACTCGATAGATACTGTGGCGGAATCTCCAGACAGGCCTACGGAAGGATCCTCTTGTTGGGCGAGCTGACGACTGCGCTCGATACCTGACTGAAGAGCTTGCCAGCCAGGCCCTGAACTATCTAGCCCCGCCTGAGCGCGCTGCCAGTAGGCTATCGCGGTAGCGTACTCCGCCATCTCAAACGCTTGCACACCCTTTAACCCGAGCACTGTTTGATCATTGGGCGCTAAGCCATACGCGCGATCCAGGGCCAGGTTTACGGCATCAGTGAACTGTCGTTGGGCCGCAAAAAAGAGAGCTTGTGCGTGCTGAGCATGCAACCAACCATCTTCAGAAGCCCATTCAAGGGCACTGCCAAAATACTCTGCAGCGGTAGCAAATTCTCCGCGCCCGAGCGCACGTTGAGCCAACAGATTCCAAAAATAAGCACTCTCAGGATTGCGCCTTAAACGCTCTTTAATCAGGTCTTCTAGCTGCCCCATTTCGGCGCCATTGCGACCCTCTAATGAATCCAACTTGGCGGTAATTTCTAAATCGAGTTCAGCGCCGTAGTGGCGGTAACTAACCCACACTGCAACAAACAAGCCTAGTGCCAGTATCGGCAGCAGCCACAGACCTCGCGATGAATTGGCAGAAGCAGCCGCACTGACTGTTTGGGTATTGTCGATCAGCAACTGACCCAACTCATTGAGGCGCTGCTGGTACTCCTGCTGCTCAATTTCACCACTGGCCTTTTGCTCTTCGAGCAGCTCTTGCTGCTCCCGATACAAGGCGATATTGGCCTCGCGACGGATCTGCTCTACTTGTTCTAAAGCTGTATCGGCAGAGGCATCTTGACGGCGACCGATAAACGGCCAAGCAACAAAAACCAAAGCAACTAAAGCGACGATAATTTGAGCTGCTAGCATCACTTATTCTCCTGCTCGGACGAGTGAGCTTGACCTTCCAGCAAGGCCTCAACTTGACGCTGCAATTCTGCGGGCGATGGGCTGGTCGGTTGAGCATTGGAGACTGTCACAGTTTGAGAGCCGCGACGTATAACAAACAGCATGGCAACTCCAATTAACAACAGCAGCGGTGGCAAACCCCACAATACTGCAGTGGCAGAATTCACCTCAGGGCGGTAGAGAATAAACTCTGAGTAGCGTGAAACCAGCTCAGCCTTAATCTCTTTATTAGTCATGCCCTCCTCTAGCAATAGCCGAACCTGATTGCGCAGGTCTATTGATATGGGCGAGTTTGAATCGGCTAGATTTTGGTTTTGGCACTTGGGGCAACGCAACTCGGCAATTAAGTCTTGATAGCGTTCGCGCAACTCAGGCCGACTAAAGTCGACCACCTCAATACCTGCTCGCGCAAGTGTGGCAACCGTACACAGCAGACAAAACAGCACAACACCTCTGAAATTTAGCCGATTATTCATGACCCACCTGATCACTGTAATGTCTGTACAACTCGCCCAATTCACCCGCCCAATTGCGTTCATCTACAACACCGACTCGTCGATAGCGGACAATCCCTTGGGCATCGACTAAATACGTTTCAGGTGCACCGTAAACGCCCAAATCAAAACCGAGACCACCGCGCGGATCGAACAGATTAAGCCAGTAGGGGTCACCGCGCTCAGCCAACCATTTTTGTGCGGCTGGTCGGGTATCTTTGTAGTTGAGCCCCACAATTTTAACCCCCTGCTCTGCCAGCTGATTGAGCATGGCGTGCTCGAGCCGGCAGGCGAAACACCAGGTTGCCCAGACATTGACCAAGGTGACCTCTCCGCGCAAATCTTGCAGGGTAACAATCGTTTCAGCTGATTCGACACTTTGCAGTTCAAAACTCGGGAACGGTTTGCCGATGAGCGCTGAGGGCAGCTCTGTAGGGTCATTGTTCAAACCGCGGTACAACAGCCCCGCCAAGATGGCAAAAATGGCCAGCGGCAGATAAAGTTTTAATCGGCTCATAGCGGCACCTCACTGTTGCCTGGCGCCGCGTCAATCGGCTTTTGGCGGCGGTAGCGCTTATCAATAGCCGCTAGAACTCCACCCAAAGCCATCAACAGTGCCCCCAGCCAGATAAACCGTATTAACGGCTTAACATGAAGCCTAACCGCCCACGCTCGACCCGCCAGAGGCTCACCGAGAGAGACATATAAATCGCGACCCAGACCAGCATCAATATCCGCCTCTGTCATTGTCTGCCCACCGGCAAGATAGGTGCGCTTTTCGGGCATCAGTGTCGATACCGGCCGACCATCGCGGGTGATATCGATAGTGCCGCGCCAAGCATTGTAATTTGGCCCAGGCACCTGCTCGATCGTACGCAGGGAGAATTGGTACCCCATCAGCTCCGAACTATCGCCCGGCGCCAGACGCACATCGCGCTGTTCGTCATAACTGGTGGTAAAGCCAATCCCCAACACCATGACGCCAATACCAATATGAGCAATGATCATCCCCCAGTAACTACCCGAAAGCTTGCCAAGTGCTTGACCGAGAGTTTGGCCGCGCGCGATTTGCGTGCGCAACTTACCGAACACATCATCTGCGCTCATAGCGACCACCCAAACGGCTAGCAACACAGCGATTGCTGCTCCCCAGTGGTAATCGCTGCTGTAGAACCATGGCAGACCCGCGGCACTTAACAGTGCAATAACCAGCGGCCAGCGACTGCGTTGCAAAGTTGCCGCACGATCACTGCGCTTCCAGCGCGACTGTGGTGCAAAAGCAACAAACAGAGCCAGCAGTGACATCAGCGGCACAAAGAACAAATTAAAGTAGGGAGGCCCCACCGATATCTTGCCAAGCTCTAATACATCTGCCACGAGAGGATAGAGTGTTCCAACTAAAATCATTAAGGTCGCAGCAACCAGGAGTAGATTGTTGATCAGCAACAGAGATTCTCGCGACCAGCCCGAGTACTCGCCTGCACTCTTAACCAGTGGCCCGCGCAGTGCAAACAATAATAGTGAGCCACCAACCACTACCCCCAAGAACATCAGTATAAACAACCCGCGCTCTGGATCACTGGCAAAAGCGTGTACTGAGGTCAGTACCCCAGAGCGGACGAGGAAGGTTCCGAGCAGACTCAGTGAAAAAGCGAAAATAGCCAGCAACAGCGTCCAGCTGCGAAACAGCCCGCGCTTCTCTGACACAGACAAGGAGTGAACCAACGCTGTACCTACCAACCAAGGCATAAATGAGGCGTTTTCTACTGGATCCCAAAACCACCAGCCACCCCAGCCAAGCTCGTAGTAGGCCCACCAACTGCCCAGTGCGATGCCAAGGGTCAAGAACATCCACGCAATATTGGTCCAAGGCCGCACCCAGCGCGCCCAAGCGCTGTCAAACTGCGCCCCTAAAAGCCCGGCAATGGCGAAAGCAAACGGCACAGCAAAGCCGACATAACCCATGTACAGTAATGGCGGGTGGATAATCAAGCCAAAGTCTTGCAGCAGCGGGTTGAGGTCTTTACCTTCGACAGGCGGGAACGGCAGTACTCGCTCAAAAGGGTTAGAGGTCATCAATAGGAACAGACCAAAACCAACCGCCACCATACCTAACACAGCCAGTGTGCGAGCCTTTAAAACCAGAGGCAGCGTCTTCGACATTACTGCAACCAACATGGTCCACAGCGACAAGCAAAGCGCCCATAGCAGTAGCGAACCCTCATGAGCCCCCCAAACAGCACTAATCTTGTACTGTACCGGCAACTTAGTATTCGAGTTATTGGCTGCATAGAGCACCGAAAAGTCGTCTTGTAAAAAAATAGTCACAAGCGCTATAAATGACAACAACATCAGCAGAAACTGCCCTACCGCCAAACTCGAACCCATGCGCATCCAAGCTGTCTGACCGGTATAACTTCCCAGCATCGGCACCAATGACTGGAAAACAGCCAAGACAACCGCCGCTATTAAAGCTAACTGTCCCCACTCAGCGATCATAACTGTTCTCCTGGTAAGAGCTGTCTTGGCTCTCCTTAGATTGCTGGTATTGATATTGGTTTTTCTCAGCGCGCTGTTGGTTAGACTCACGACGCTCATGCCCTTGCTCCATAGCGTCGGCAACTTCCGGTGGCATGTAGGTCTCGTCGTGTTTGGCTAATACTTCGCTAGCCACAAGCACGCCCTGCTCGCTAAGAGTCCCTGTCGCCACAATAGCTTCACCCTCAGCAAATAAGTCGGGCAAAATCCCAGTGTATTCAATGCGCACCTCTTCGGCCCCGTCGGTAACATCAAAAGCGACAAACAGAGAATCATCTGCGCGCTCGACACTGCCGCGCACCACCATGCCGCCGGCTCGCAAGCGGACCCCAGTGGGGGCTTCACCATCAGCTATTTGAATAGGCGTAAAAAAGAGATTGATATTCTCTCTCAGCGCAAAGGTCATCAGCCCAACCGCTATAGACGAAACCACCACGATCAACAAAACCCACTTTAAACGTTGCTTGCGCATTGGATGCATGAGCACTCTCCAAAGGTTAAATTCTAATTTGTCTAACGGTTAGCGGCGCGGCGAATCTGTCGCTGCTGTTCAGCGCGGACATTCATTAACAGGCGCTTGCGACGCTGTATCGGCGCTACGATTAACACCACCATAACGACTAAGGTGACCGCCACCGCAGCCCAGACAAAGGGACCGTGCCCATCCATCTGCCAAAATTCTAGCAAGCTATTAAATTGCCAAAATGTGGTTTGTTTCATTTAGACACCTCATCGGAATTAGCTAGCTCTACGACCCAGCTACTATTGGCTTCACGTGCGATCACTTCGGTGCGCATCGACAGCAACAGTGCCACGGCATAAAAGAGATAAAAACCCACCACCATCACTAATAATGGCTGCAGCATCGAGCTGTGCAGGGTGCTCTCACCGGTTAATTTAAGCGATGCAGGCTGATGCAAGGTATACCACCAATCAACCGACTTATAGATGATCGGAACATTCACTGTTCCAACTAGGCCCAACAGCGCTGCAGCTTTAGCACCTAGCTCCTGGCGCTCAAAAGCTTGGTAGAGCGCAATCACCCCAACATAAAGAAACAGCAAAACCAACATAGAAGTGATGCGCGCATCCCAAATCCAATAGGTACCCCAGGTGGGTTTACCCCAGACGGCACCGGTAAATAGCGCCACAAAGGTCAGTGCAGCGCCGATAGTGGCTGCACAGCGCATGGCGGTAAAGGCCAACTTCATCTTCCAGATCAGACCAACAGCCCCTGCAACCGCCATCAGATAGTATCCAGCCAACGCTAAAAACGATGCGGGCACATGCAGATAAATTATTCGATAGCTATTACCCTGCTTGAAGTCTGCCGGCGCCACTGCCAGCCCCCACACCAAACCGACACAGAGAAATAATGCAGCAGCAGCTCCCAGCCATGGCAACCAACTGCCAGAGCGCTGATAAAACCATCGCGGCGAACCCCATTGATGAAACCACTGCCATGCCATCGTCTACTCCTCGTCAATCATTTTGCCGTTATTCGCTAGCGGTGAGCCGCAGCGCGCCAACCATCACCATAGGGCAGAGCGCCACTGCGACTAATGTGAGCGCAGCAAGAAACGCCAACGGCGCCAACCAACTAAACCCCTCAATTGCACGCTGCACAGTCGCTGAGCCAAAAATTATCACCGGCACATAAAGAGGCATGGTAATGAGCGTCAACAAGACACCGCTGCGCTGCAACGAAACCGTCAGTGCCGCGCCCATTGCACCAATAAAACTGAGCGCTAGAGTTCCCACCGCCAAGCTAAACAGCAACGGCAGCCAACCGGCAGCGGGGAGCGCTAAAAGAGTGGCTAGCAGTGGCGCCACTAGCGTCAGTGGCAAGCCAGTGACCAACCAGTGAGCCAAGACTTTGCCGAGCACGCTAAACAGCATTCCGCCGGGTGCCAACAGTAGCTGGTCGAGAGAACCATCGCGATAATCCTCGGCAAACAACTGCTCTAAAGAGAGCAGTGTCGCCAGCAGCGCCATCACCCAAATCATACCCGGCGCCAGGCCGGCGAGCACCTTGGCTTCTGGAGAGACACCCAGCGGCACCAACGCCGCTATCATAATAAAAAACAGCAGTGGGTTAGTCAGTTCACTGCGGCGCCGAGAGGCGAGCAGTAGCTCGCGGCGCAGCGTGGCAAAAGTATCACTGCGCATTGTCGCACTCCTCGTGCAGATCGAGAGTTGACAGACCCGGCAGCTCAACATCTTGGTGACTAGTAAGAATAATCGCGCCGCCCTTGGCAAGGTGCGCTAGCATCCACTTCTCAAGAAGTTTGACGCCCTTTTTGTCTATCGCGGTGAAAGGCTCATCAAGCAGCCAAACTCTGGCGCGACTGAGCAATAACATTGCCAGCGCCACACGGCGCTTTTGACCTGCAGAAAAAGTGCTGCATGGGAGATCTTCATAACCTGCAAGGCCGACCTCTACCAATGCCGACATGATATCTTGCTGTGAAAATTGATGGCGACTATCGACACAATACTGGAGGTTTTCCAAAGCCGTCAGCTGGCCTTTGATCGCGCTGAGATGACCGAGAAACAACAGTTCGCTGCGATAAGCGTAAGCATTGGTGAGCACCGGCTCACCGAGATAACTAACAATACCTAATTCGGGAGCCAACAAGCCAGCTGCTAGCCGCAACAGAGAGGTTTTACCTGCGCCGTTCGCCCCTTTGATTTGTAGTGCTTGCCCTGCGTTGAGCTGCAGCGACAAATTAGAAAAAATGGACCTTGAACCGCGCTGGCAACTGACTTTTTCAAGGGCCAACAGCGGTTGCGCAACAGCGGGATAATCCTGCACAAAACTAGGGGACAAATCCGGCATCCATGGTCTATTTCAGGGGCCGACATTATGACAAAAAAAATTCAAAAAAGCTTAAATAACCCTCAGAATTTGAGCGCTACAAATAAACCGCTTAAGCCTAGTCCATATCGTAGTCGTACTCGCCTATCTGACGTCTTAATCGCGACTCTTCAAGCTTGGCCTCAAGCCTACGGCGCGCCTCTAAACTGAGCTGCGCACGAGCACGCTCTGCCGCTGCATTGGATACATTGCGCTCAACATCGCTCTCTGGAGTATCGCTATCGGTATCAAAATCTTCTTCGCTCATGACTTTTTTAACCCCTAATTGCTAAGGCAAAATAGACGAACAGCTAGGCAGTCGTTGTTGTGCGAAAAATAATCCTAACAATGCCCCGGGTCAAGCAAAATAAGTGCTTTAAAATCAGTCTATTATAATATTCTTAAGTTGGCTGTTATTAAGGACTGTCAAATCATCAATTAATGAACATAAGTCTTCCAGACGCTATACTAAGCGAACGATTTAACACCACTTTTTTCACAAAGGATGAATATGTCTTCGGCCACATGTCCCAACGGTACAGCGAGCTGTAGAGATTGCCGAATGAATCCGCTATGCCTCCCTCTTGCTCTGCGAGACGGCGATCTCGCCACGCTGGACGAAAAGATTGAACGGGGCAAACCCCTGCAGCGCAAAGAGAACGTGTTTTTTGTCGGTGACAATTACCGAGGGGTCTATGTGGTGCGCACCGGTGCAGTGAAGTCCGCCATCACTAACAGCGACGGCAGTGAGCAAATTACCGGTTTTTACTTGGCTGGGGAGATCTTTGGCTGGGACGGCCTTGCACAAGGGCGCCACACCAATACAGCAACAGCACTCGAAACCACCGCGATTTGCGCCATTCCCCATGAAAGAATGGAAGAACTCAGCGTCACCCTGCCCGATCTTCGCCGTCATTTCATGCAACTGATGAGCCGCGAAATTGCCGTTGATCAGCAAATGCTAGCACTGCTGAGTAAAAGTTCTGCAGATCGCCGCTTAGCGACTTTTTTAGTCTCGCTCTCCAATCGCCTTGCACGCCAAAAGCTTTCGGCCAGCCGCTTCAGGCTACCTATGGCGAGAGCCGAAATCGCCAACTATCTAGGCCTTACTGTAGAGACAATCAGTCGTGTCTTTGGGCGCTTTCAAACCCAACAACTTATCGCTGTCGACAAGCGCGATATATCCCTGCTCGCACTCGACGAACTGCGCGCATTGAGCGAAGAGACGGAGTAACGGTCAGTGCCTGAACTCAGTTCACTACAGCGTTTCAGAGTTGGAGGCGCGGTGCGCGACCGGTTACTCGGCTACCCCAGCAACGAAATTGATTGGGTAGTGGTCGGGGCAACTCCTGAACAAATGATCTCTGCTGGACTGACTCCAGTGGGGCGCGACTTCCCAGTATTTATCGATCCGCACAGTGGCGATGAGTATGCTCTGGCGCGCACAGAACGCAAACACGGGCACGGTTATCACGGCTTTCAATTTTATACCTCACCTGATGTCACTCTTGAACAAGATCTGCAACGCCGCGACCTCACTGTTAATGCCATAGCAGAAGATCACCAAGGAAACCTCATAGACCCGTGCAACGGTTTAGAGGACCTTGAGCAGCGAGTATTGCGACATATTTCATCAGCTTTTTGCGAGGATCCGTTGCGGGTTTTACGGGTGGCAAGGTTTGCCGCCCGCTACCATCATCTCAACTTCAGGGTGGCAGCAGAAACACGCGCATTGATGGCGGATATAAGCAGCAGCGGCGAACTTGATCACCTCTCTGCAGAACGGGTCTGGCGAGAGACAGAGCGGGCGCTGGGGGAGCGCCATGGCGCTATTTACTTTGCATTGTTAGTGGAGTGTGGGGCGGCGCAAAAGCTCTTTGCAGAAATCTGCACTGATGCTTTTCAGCAACAGTCTCTGCTGAGAGCGTTAGAAGGTGCCGACAAATTGCGCTTGAATGCTCAAGAAAAATTTGCAGTGCTAGCCTGTGGTGCTTGCGGGGACCAGCCCAGGCAACTGGCTAGCAAAATTGAAAAGCTCTGCAGGCGCTTGCGCACACCCACCAAAACCCGCCAACTGGCTCTGCAGCTGTGCCGCTATGGCGAGGCATTACGCGCTCCGCGAAAATTTTCGCCAGATCATCTGCTGGCGGCACTGCAGGGCAGCGGAGCCGCCAAATCTGCACTGCACCTGGCTCAATTACTCGACTGTTTAGCTGCATTGCCCAACCCACCAAGTGCCACTGAAAGCGCTTGGCTGGTGCGCTGCCAGCTAGAACTCAGCACGGTTTCAATTGCCGATGTTGTTGCCGCGGGGGCTAGCGGGCAAGAGATTGGAGAGACACTCACGTGCCGTCAGATTGAACTAATTGAAAGGCTAATCAGCAGTTAATCTTCTCACTCAGGCATTGGCAGAGTGCGTGCGTGCCAGCGGAATTTAACCGCGCGCAAGGGTTGGCTGGCGTGGTCGTACACCTGCCAAAGCTGCTGATAACTTTGACCGATTACAGGATGTATCTCATCACCCGCGATATCAGCTAAAGGTTTTAAGACATAGGCATTGAAGAGGATCTCTTCGCGCGGCAGAGTAATTCCCGAAAACTCGCCACAGCAGTTATCGCAGGTGAGAATATCAATATCCAGTGTGCGCCCAGAAAATTTTTCCCCGCCGCGCACGCGGCCATTATCCGCCTCTATCTGCTTTAAATGCGCAGCCAGCTCTGGCAGCGCCGTTCGAGTTTCAATGCCGACAACATTGTTCAAAAAAGGGGCTCCGGCAAACCCGACAGAGGCGCTTTCGTACATTGGCGAGAGCACTATCTCACCGTAATTTTCTTGCAGTGCATCAAGTGCCGCCGTTAAATTTAGATAGCGGTTTATATTGCTACCCAACGAGAGATAATAACGGCTCATCAGCTGCGCTCGCCGCGCTCGATAATCAAGCCGACATCATCGGCGGCGCGCAGCGCACCTGGCTTGCTCAAGCGCAGCCGCAACCACTGCACAGAAAATTCTTCGCGGATAATAGCGGCGACTTTTTCAGCCATAGTCTCGACGAGTAAAAATTTGCTGTCGCCGACAAATTGCTGTACTCGCTTAGAGATCGATTTATAGTTCAAAGCAAAAGCGATATCGTCCGTTTTTGCTGCTGGGCGAATATCTGTAGACATCTCTAAATCAATACTGACCCGCTGCTTTACCTCGCGCTCCCAATCGAAGATTCCAATGATGCACTCAATTTGTAGATTTTTAATGTAAACAATATCCATCAGGCACTCTCTTGTATTGAAGGCAGTTCGTCCAGTGGCCAGCGCGGGCGCACCTCTACGGCCAAGTCCAAATGATTGTTGGCTGCAACATCGAAT
>Ga0209555_10002724_pt1 | contig 12284 bp, 10 predicted proteins | sample SaaInl85LU_5_DNA_FD_184643 | JGI IMG/M metagenome (GOLD analysis project Ga0209555, IMG submission 184643) | Marine microbial communities from expanding oxygen minimum zones in the Saanich Inlet - ESP_85LU_5_DNA (SPAdes) (version 2) | ecosystem: Environmental > Aquatic > Marine > Intertidal... | reverse complement strand
TTTTGATACACTGATTATCCAAAAAGGATTGTCAAAGGTGTTAATTGACGTGCCTGCTGCGCTATTGCAAGTTATTTTTGCACTCATATTGCTGTCGTTTTATAACCCCTTATTTATTGTTTTTGGCATGATCTTATTAGTAGCCGTGTATTTGGTTTTTCTTTACACTGCCAAAAAGGGCTTATCTACTAGCCTTGAGGAATCTAAGTTTAAGTATAAAATTGCTCACTGGATTCAGGAAATTGCACGATCTATAGTTAGTTTTAAGTTGTCTGGAAAAACCAATCTAGCCATTCAAAAAAATGATATTCTGGTCGAGAAGTACTTAAATGCAAGAGAAAGTCATTTTAAAATCATCAAGTTGCAGTATATTAAACTTATCGTTTTTAAAGCGCTAGTCACATCGGGGTTATTGTTAATTGGCGGGATATTGGTGTTAAATCAAAAATTAAACATCGGACAATTTGTTGCTGCTGAAATTATTATTCTATTGGTTATTAATTCAATTGAAAAACTTATTCTAGGCCTAGAAACACTGTACGATATGTTGACCTCTATAGAAAAACTTGGAGCTGTTTTAGATATTTCTTTGGAATCTCAAGATGGTGAAACACCTAATTTTGATAATGGTATTTTTATTGAATTTGATGCTGTTAAATATGAAGTGGCTAATAAGAGCATACCTATATTGAATAATATTACTTTGAATATTAACCCTAAGAGTAGAATAATTATTCAGGGTGAGAGTGGATCGGGAAAATCTAGTTTACTTAGGGTTCTATCAGGAATCATAAAGCCAACTTCTGGAGGGATGATTATCAACGGTTTTTCTGCAAAGAGTATAAATATTAATTATTACAGAGGACACTTGGGTCTATCCCTATCAGATGAATTTCCTTTTGAGGGTACACTGAGAGAAAACCTAACTTTCGGAGACAAATCAATTTCAGATGAGGAGATTTTAAACGTTTTAAATAATATTGGTTTATCTAAATTCTTAAGAGATTTACCAAAAGGGTTAAACACTATATTATACCCTGAAGGAAAACAAATGTCTTTTACAATTAGCAAGAAAATTGTATTGGGTCGTGCGATCATAAAGAAGCCTAAAGTTTTGATTTTGGAGGATGCACTTGATCAGTTTAGTGAAGAAGATACACAACAAATTATAGACTACCTCAGCAAGTCCACTAACCCATGGGCGCTTATTGTTGTTAGCAATAACAACTATTGGAAAACCTATTGTAATGAGGTGATCAATTTACAGGATGGAGTCATAACATTTAAATAACAATCGATGTTTAATAGTATAAATCAGCAAAAACAAAATAAGCTTGACTTGTCTAATTTTAAATCTGGAAAATATGTCCTAAACAAAACCTATTACAAGGAATTTAATAGGATTTTAGTTGTTTTCTTAATTTTGTTTGTCATATTACTATTCTTGCCTTGGACACAAACTATTAAAGGTCAGGGCAACGTCACAACTTTAAAACCAAATCAGCGACCACAAAATATACAATCACCAATTTCGGGACGCATAGAGCAGTGGTTTATTACAGAGGGGGATTTTGTAAAAAAGGGCGACACCATATTAAGGTTATCCGAAATAAAAACAGACTATTTTGATGACAGATTAGCAGATCGAACCAACGACCAAATTGGTTTAAAAACGCAATCCATAGCAGCGTATCAAGCAAAAGTAGAGGCGCTATCCGCCCAAATCGAAGCATTAAAAGAAGAACAACAACTAAAATTAGAACAAGCAGAACTCAATATAGAAAGTAAGCGAATGGACCTTCAAGCAGCACAAATCAAAACAACCATCGCAGAGACACAGTATAATCGTATCAAAGTTTTACAAAACGAGGGGCTTAAGGCAACTAAAGACTTAGAGGAAAAGCGAATGACATTACAGTCGTCAGAAGCTCAATTAATTGCCAAACAAAATGCACTAACTAAAGCAGAAATTGAATTATCAAGACTTAATGCTAGTTATGCGAATAAAATCGCGAAAGCACAAAGTGACATGAATTCAGCAGAATCCTTAAAGCTTAATACTCAAGCAGAGGTATCAAAATTAGAAAACAGCTATTCAAACTATACCAAAAGGAACGCTTTAAAATTTATCACATCTCCACAGAGTGGGTATATCAATAAAGCGTTGAAAGGTGGTATAGGTGAAACATTTAAAGAAGGTGAAAGCTTAGTAACCATCATGCCCGAAGATTATGAGCTGGCTGTAGAAACTTATGTGCTCTCAATTGATTTGCCTCTAATTCACATTGGTGAAAATGTTCGGGTTCAATTTGACGGCTGGCCAGCAATTGTATTTAGTGGTTGGGAAAATGTCTCTTACGGGACTTATGGTGCCAAAGTAGTAGCAATTGAAAATTTTATCAGCAGTAATGGGAGGTATAGAGTTTTACTATCACCTGATCAAGAGGATCATCAATGGCCTAAAGGGATCAGGGTAGGGTCTGGGGCCAAAACAATAGCATTGTTAAATGACGTTCCTATCTGGTACGAAATATGGCGCCAAATTAATGGATTTCCACCAAATTTTTATCAACCAAGAACGTTATCAATTGAAAAGTAAATGAATTTAAATCAATTGTATATCCGTTGTTTTTTGATCCTTTTTATTCAAATTGGGTCATCACAAACTTTAGATACATTATCATTTTCTGAATACCTAGGATATGTAAAAAAATATCATCCTGTGGTCAAACAAGCTAATCTTATTATAAGTGAAAGTGAAGCCCAACTTATGAAAGCAAGAGGAGGTTTTGACCCAAAAATAGAAGTCAATCATGACACAAAAAAATTTAAGGGTACTGGTTATTATGATAAATTAAATACAACATTTAAGATTCCAACATGGTATGGCGTTGAGCTCAAAGGCAGTTTTGTACAAAATTCAGGAACATATTTAAGTCCAGAACTTCAAAATACAACTAATGGCGTTTACAGCGCAGGGATTGAGTTCTCCCCAGCAAGCGGATTACTTATCAATGAAAGGATGGCAACACTCAAACAAGCCAAATTATATCTAAAACAAGCTGAAGCAGATAATCAACTTTTAGTTAACGAAATTTTGTATCAAGCTTCAAAGGCCTACTTTATTTGGGTCAAAGCTTTCAAAGAACAAAAACTATATGAAGATGTTTTACAAAATGCTCAAGATCGTTTGGAGGGTGTACAGCGTGCCTTTGATTTAGGTGAAAATCCTGCAATTGACATAACAGAAGCACAAATAGCGGTAAACAATAGAGTATTAAGTTTAGAAAAAGCTCGATTAGATTTTATAAAAGCGACTTTAGAACTCTCTAATTTTTTATGGATAGAAATGGTTCCTGCTGAGGTTAAGTCAGAGGTTGCTCCAGAAATTAATCTCAATCAATCAATAGACCAAACGTTAAATTTAAATTATCTATCGATAGATCAAAGTTTCGATAATCACCCTAAACTACAAAGTTTAGATATCAAATATAAAAGTTTGGAAGTGGAACGACTTCTAAAGCGTAATAATCTGCTACCACAAATAAAATTGACTTATAATTTTTTAAACGATAACTCCGTAGTTTTAGGGGCTTTTAATACTGCTAATTACAAAGCAGGTATTCGACTAAGTTTCCCAATATTTTTAAGGCAAGAAAGAGCTGAACTTAATTTAACCAACCTCAAATTGCAGTCCGTAAATTTTGATCGAAAAGTAATTACTTTGGAGTTGCGAAACAAATTAAACTCTATAAGACAACAAATAAAATCTTATCAAAGGCAAATCAATATTTCAGAACGTATTGTAGATGATTTTATACAACTTTTTAAAGGCGAACAACGGAAATTTGATATTGGCGAAAGTTCACTTTTTTTGGTTATTTCTAGGGAATCACAACTTCTCTCTAGTCAATTAAAACTTATTGATTTAAATTATAAAATATTGGATGCAAAAGGGCGATTGTTTAACGTTTCTGCTTATGACTTGAATTAATTAAAAAATTGTACGATTATTGTACGATTGAGCAAAATATGATACAAATTTATACAAACTAAATCAAAACAGAAAATTTTATTATTTTCTGTAAAGTATTGTTTTTAAAGCGATAAAGTAATTTTTTTAGTGAGTAGAAGGAATTATGTTTTTGTGTTATGGTACTTCCACCTTGAGTACATATACATCAAAAGCAAGCGTTTTATTTACGCTTGCTTTTTTGTTTTTTTTGGTTTTGATTTTTAATGAAGGAGATCTCAAACAGAAAATAAGTAACAAAAAAAGACCTCCTTTATGGAGGCCTTTTAAAATTAAATTGGGTTGGTTAAACCTTAATTCACTAATAATTTCTTTGTAGAAACATTAGATCCTTGTGTCATTTTTACAAAATACATTCCAGGGTTTAAGCTCGAAATATTAAGTTGAGACTGTACAGCGTTTGCACGCAATACTTGTTTCCCTAACATATCAAACACTGCAACATCTAAAGCTACGTTTGAAGCTGAAGAAAAGTTTACAACGCCTTTCGCTGGATTAGGATACATTTTTATAGCGTTAGCTGAAATATCTTCTATGCCAGCAACTGAAGGACAATCACCAAAAACATCAGAAACTGACAAAGAACCTGCAATGAATATTCTGTTAGCATATGAAAAATTATCAGTGTTAATTAAGTCACCATTTGTACATGTAAGTAAATCTTCTTGTGTTGGTGTAGATAAATTATTCCATTTGTATTCAAAACTTGCTGAAGGATCTATTATTGCAGTGTGAGTACCATCTCCATTATCTGTAGTTCCAGGACCATGAGATTGGCTCCATGCATTTACACTGTAATCCATTACAATATTATCTCCAACAGGTGCAGTCACAGAAACTGAACTGTAAGCGACTCCTGGCTTTCTAAATGAATTAAAGAAATACGTTTGAGCATCAAAACCAACACCATCAGGTCTAACAGTTCTATTACAAAAGTTAGCGTAATCTGTAATTAGTAATTCATTTGCTGGAAGCAAAGCTGCCAAATGATTTTCAAGACCTCCGCCACCTGGAAGTGCAATTAAGTTTTCTTGTGTATTAGCGTCTCCACCAGTATAAACTTTCCACAGATATTCAATCACAGTAACATCTGTACCAACGTTTGTGAACGTGTAAGAATAAACATTATTTCCCATGTCTGTTGCTGCTGCTTCAGCCCAAGCACCAGAAAAATTTGTGAAAATATTAACGCCTCCTGGAGTTTCAGAAACATCTACGCTTACGGTGTATGTTACAGGAGCTGGTCCAGTACAATCATCACCAACTGTGTAAGTAAAGTATTCGGTAACAGCAAATCCACCCGCTGCCCATACAAACTTAACAGCCTTATTAATGACATCCCCTTCAGATAAACCAGTAAGTTCTAATGTAGCTACATTACCAGTAACAGTCATAGGTGTCTCACTAAACGGAGATTGATTCCAAGCGTAAGCTACAAGACCAGGTTGATTTAATGTAAAAGTCATTTTTACATTTCCGTTAGTTAAAGTTTCAAATGCATAATCAAAAGTTGAACCACCAAATGATCCTTGTGCGGCACTACTAGAAGTTCCTGCACAAGCAGTGTTTGTGTCTTCTACTGTTGTTGCAGGCAACTCTATTGGGTTATTTGCTGCAACATTTGAGGATGAATCGCTCGCAGAGACTGAAAAAGTGTATGCTGTCTCAGGAGTTAACCCGTTAATCGTCACTGAAGTTTCAACTCCTGAAACTCCTGTCGCTTGTGTTGTAGTTGCTCCATAAGTTACATCATACGTTACAGACCCAGAGTTATCCGTAGCATTTAATAACAATTCAACCGAAGTAGCACCCACTGTTCCTACAGAAGCAGTAAAGTCAGTTGGAGCCTCCGTATCTACAAATTCTTGGACAGAAACGTTATCAATAAACACATAACCTATGTCCGCACCCATGTCAAAAAGAACTCTGTCAGTAACGGCATCACCATAATTAATGGTGAAAGTGTATGTAAAAGTTTGTGAAGTTGGAGTTAAATTAACTGTTTCTGTAAGTGCCTCATAAGGAGCTCCAGTTTGACCGAGACCTGCAAGAATGGTTCTTGAACCAGTATCAGTATCTGTAAATGCATCAAAAGTTAAGGTATAAGTAGTACCATCGTTTAACAAAATTTCTTGCCACAAATTGACCGCATATGCAGCACCCGCTGTTGATACATTTGCTTGATTAAAATAGTTTCCACCTCCTAAATCTACAGGATTGGCTGCATTACCAGTCCAAGGAGCAGCGACACCTGTTTGAAAGTCTCCGTTAGTAACAAGTTCTTGTGAAAACCCAATTGACGAAATCAATAGAGATAACAATAAAGTAATTTTTTTCATAATAAATAAATTTAGGGTTAAGTCTCAATATTAAGGAACTGACCCCTTGACACACTAATTTTTGACCACAACAAAAAATATACATTTACTAATTTTTTGATTAAAAAGAGGTGAAATTCTCATATTAACCTGTATAAAATGCGAATAATTTAAATAAATTGCATTTTGCAATAAAAATTAGCAAACTAAAAATCAAGGCAGTGTTGTAGTTATGTATAGTTAAACAAAAACTTAAAAATTGTATTTCAATTAGAAAATTTGAGGCATTTCGGAGAATTTGAGGAATATCGGAGAATTTTCATTAGTTTTAAAGCATTTTAAAACAGTCTTAAATAATAAAACATGAGCCATCCCTATTATGACCCCTCCGATTTACGGAAATTTGGAACCATTACAGAATGGAGTGAAGAACTCGGAAAAAAATTCTTTGACTATTATGGGAGTGTCTTTGAAGAAGGAGCGTTAAGCGCCCGTGAGAAATCGCTAATTGCCTTAGCGGTATCGCATGTTGTAAAATGCCCCTATTGTATAGATGCTTACACACAAGATGGCCTCAAACGAGGCATCACCAAAGAAGAAATGATGGAAGCTGTCCATGCCGGTGCTGCCATTGAGAGTGGAGCAACACTCGTACACAGTGTACAAATGATGAATAAGTACAAAAAATTATCCATGTAATTTATGCAATTAAAATCTCTGAAAAAACGTGAAAATGAACTTGCCAATGCCAAACGTCAGTTAGAAATTTTATCCAATGGAATCTTTCAAGATGAGGAACTCCCTACCTTTCGTTCGAAATTAAAAACTCTAAATCTGTTTCCATTACTACCAAAAACATTAGAAATCCTACAAATTAATGTAGGATATATGTGTAATCAAGTTTGTGCCCATTGCCATGTCGATGCTGGTCCTGACCGTAAAGAAATCATGACCCGTGAAACGATGCAGCAGTGTTTGGATGTAATTAAAGACACAGGGGCACATACACTCGATCTTACAGGCGGTGCTCCCGAAATGAATCCACATTTTAGATGGTTTGTAGAAGAAGCCACCAAAGTTGGTGTAAAAGATGTGATTGTACGTTCCAATTTGACCATCATTACCGCCAATAAAAAATACAACGATTTACCTGAGTTTTTCAAAAAACATAAGGTACATGTCATATCCTCTATGCCACACTGGACGGAAGGAAAAACAGATCAACAACGTGGCGATGGTGTTTTCAATGCCTCCATTAAAGCCTTAAAAATGCTAAACGCAGTCGGCTATGGTATGCCAAATTCTGACCTCAAACTCGACTTGGTTTACAACCCCTCAGGTGCCTTTTTACCAGGAAACCAGGCGGCCCTAGAAGCGGATTTCAAAAAAGCGTTGTCCGAAAAATTTAATATTCACTTTCATAATTTATTTTCCATTACCAACCTACCTATCAGTCGTTTTTTAGACTACCTTATAGCGTCTGAAAATTATGAGGATTATATGTATAATTTGGTAGAAGCATTTAATCCCGCCGCTGTGAACAATGTGATGTGCACCAATACCCTATCGGTAAGTTGGGATGGCTGGCTATACGATTGTGATTTTAATCAGATGTTAGAATTAAAAGTTGAAAGTCCTGTTCAACACATTCGTGATTTTAATAAAGAAACTCTTAACAAACGTACTATTTGTATTTCGCAACACTGCTATGGCTGTACGGCTGGCGCAGGAAGTAGCTGCCAAGGAACAGTCGTCTAATAAAATGAAGCACTTAATTTTTGTACTAATAGGTCTATTATGCGTTAAGGGTTCTAGTCAGGACGCTATTACAGAGGTGTTGAATAAATATAATGACCATTCTATCCCTTATATATATGTTGATGAATTGAAAGAGTTAACAACACAACCCCTTCTTTTTGATACACGCGAACAAGAAGAATATGACATTAGCCATTTAAAGGATGCTATCCACCTGGGATTTAATGAGTTTGATTTTTCAAAAAGCACGAGTTTGCCAGAAAACAAAAATACCACGATTGTCGTGTATTGTTCTCTTGGGATCCGCTCTGAAATCATTGGCAAACAGCTCATCGCGGAAGGCTATACGAAAGTTTACAACTTATATGGCGGCATTTTTGAATGGGTCAATAAAGGCGAAAAAGTTTACGACAACAAACAAGAAACTCAAAAAGTACATGCTTATTCAAAATATTGGGGAAACTACTTATTAAATGGAACTAAAATATATGAATAAAAGTCTGATTCTTGTTTTTGTGAGAAACCCTGAGTTGGGAAAAGTCAAAACACGGCTTTCTAGAACCATCGGAAACAACGCTGCCTTAAAAATATATACCATTTTACTTGCTCATACTGAATCTGTATTAAATTCCATGCCAGTAGATAAAGTTGTATATTACTCTGAAGAAATTCAACAAAACGACTTGTGGAGTGAGAAACTTTATCAAAAAAAACTTCAAAAAGGATCCGATTTAGGAGCACGTATGCAAAACGCCTTCGAAACAGCTTTTAAGGAGTTGTATGAAAAGGTAGTAATTGTGGGAAGTGATTTATTTGATTTGAACACAACTCATATTGAGGACGCTTTTCAGGCTTTAGAAAATCACGAGCTCGTCATAGGACCATCGTTAGATGGAGGTTATTATTTATTGGGGATGAAAAAACTACATTCCGCTGTATTTAAAAATAAACTATGGGGAACTGACTCCGTTTTAGATGCGACTTTAAACGACTTAAAACAACAAACTGTTAAAGTTTTGGAAGCTCTGAATGACATTGATACATTTGAGGATTTAAAAGCACATCCAGAACTGTTAAAAACGATACTAAACGATGAAAAAATTTATTGAAGACACCTCAAATTATCTCAAAGAAAAAGGGTTTGAGTCCCCCGAGGTCGGAATCATCCTTGGCACCGGACTGGGGCAGCTTTTAAAGCACGTTGAGATCATTAAGGAAGTGAGTTACAATCACATTCCTAACTTCCCAACAGCAACGGTTGAGTTTCATAAAGGGAAATTAATCTACGGCATTCTTGAGGGAAAAAAAGTCATTGTCATGCAAGGGCGGTTTCATTTATATGAAGGTTATACGCTTCAAGATGTCACCTATCCTGTACGCATTATGAAACACTTGGGTATTACAACGCTGTTAGTTTCCAATGCCTCTGGCGCAATAAATTTAGATTTTAAAAAAGGAGAATTGATGCTCATCGAGGATCATATTAACTTACAAGGTGGCTCTCCTTTAGCATTTAAAGGTGTCGAACATTTAGGGGAACGTTTTGTGGATATGAGTAGCCCTTATGATGCCACCCTCAATACCCATTTTGAGTCGATTGCCCTAAAAAATAACATCAAATTACACAAAGGCGTGTATGTGAGTGTGGTTGGACCTCAACTCGAAACACGTGCCGAATACAAGATGCTAAAACTCATGGGGGCCGATGCCGTAGGAATGAGCACAGTTCCAGAAATTATTGTGGCAAATCATCTTAAATTAAAAGTAGCGGCTGTTTCTGTTTTAACCGATGAATGTGATCCTGAAAACTTAAAACCCGTTGATATTTCGGAAATTATTGAAATGGCTACAAAAGCCGAACCTGATATGATCACCCTGTTTAAAGAATTAATAAAAAAAATAGCATGAGTTACCTAGACACTACGCACGACGTTTACAAAGAAGCCGCCCTTAGTCCTGATATTGGACTCTGCTGTACCACCAACCCCATTTGGGAACTTCCAGGGCTGAAAATCCCAAAGATTATGCAAGAGATGAATTATGGCTGTGGAAGCACCGTTCATGCCCGAGATCTAACCAATAATCCAAAAATATTATATGTGGGTGTTGGTGGCGGAATGGAATTACTGCAATTTGCCTATTTCAGTCGTCAAAAAGACGGTGTGATTGGAGTGGATGTAGTCGATGAAATGTTAGAGGCTTCCAAAAAAAATTTCACAGAAGCCGAAGCACAAAATTCTTGGTTCAATAAAGATTTTGTGAGTCTCAAAAAAGGAGATGCACTCAACTTACCTGTTGTAGATAACAGCATTGATGTGGCCGCACAAAATTGTTTGTTTAATATTTTTAAGGTCGAAGAACTCAAAAAAGCAATTTCTGAAATGTATCGGGTACTAAAGCCACATGGGAAATTAGTAATGAGCGACCCTACCTGTGAGCAGCCCATGAACGACAGGCTTCGGGAGGACGAGCGTCTTAGAGCTTTGTGCTTGAGCGGAAGTATTCCAATTGCTGAATATGTGAAGATGCTCACAGATGCCGGATTTGGAACCATCGAAATAAGAGCTCGAAAGCCCTATAGAATCCTAGATCCCCTTCATTATAATACAGAAGAATTAATCTATATTGAATCGATTGAAGTTGCTGCCATCAAAGACCCAATGCCCACAGACGGGCCATGTGTTTTTACAGGAAAAGCAGCGATATATTACGGCAAAGAAGCCTTTTTTGATGATAAGGCAGGCCATGTTTTAGTAAAAAACCAACCCTTAGCCATTTGTGACAAAACCGCTGCAGCCCTGACAAACTTAAATCGAAACGACATCTATATTAGCGAATCCACCTTCCATTATGATGGTGGAGGTTGCTGTTAACCTACACAATTCATGAAACAGATCTCCTTTTTAATTTGTGGTTTAATTCTGTGGTTTTGTACTGCCAGTGCTCAAACTATCGACCATTCTAAATGGACGGATGTTTTACAAGTTTATGTTGCTAAAAATGGAAACGTAAACTATAAGGATTTACAAAATAATCGAATAGTTTTGAATGACTACCTTAATGAATTAGCCTCAAATTCTCCCAAAGACAACTGGAGTAATGCCGAAACAAAAGCCTATTGGATCAATGCCTATAATGCCTATACAATTCAACTGATTCTAGATAATTATCCTCTTAAAAGTATCAAAGATATTACCGACCCATGGGGACAAACATTTTTTAAAATCAACGGAGAAACGATGTCTCTCAACGCTATTGAACATGAAATCTTAAGACCTATGGGCGACCCTCGAATTCATTTCGCCATTGTGTGTGCATCAGAGTCGTGCCCAAAACTTTTGAATTATGCTTATGAGGCCAAGACTTTGAACGATCAATTAGATCAAGCTGCAAAGGAATTTATAAACGACACTTCAAAAAATACTATAACAGCCTCTCAAATTACTATTTCAAAAATCTTCAAATGGTTTAAATCTGATTTCCCAACAGGAACTGCTTTTATTAACTACCTAAATAATTACAGTACTTTGAAAATACACCCCGACACAAAAATTAACTATCAAAGCTATAATTGGTCTCTGAATGAATAGGATCAGTATCATTATACCTGTTTTAAATGAAGCCAAAACTATAGGAGTCTTATTGGACTATTTGGTCCAAAATTCGAACGATACCTTAATTTCAGAAATATTGGTTGTAGATGGTGGCAGTACAGATGGGTCTCAAAAAATAGTCTCTGAACTTTCTAAGACGCACCCTAATATCATTGGATTAAACAGTCCTAAAGGACGGGCAAAGCAAATGAATTTTGGAGCATCACAATCCAAAGGCAGCGTTTTGTACTTTTTACATGCAGACTCTATACCGCCAAAAAACTTTGACCAATATATTTTAGAAGCCATAGATACAGGAATAAAAACAGGTTGTTTTAGAATGAAATTTGACAGCTCCCATTGGTGGTTACAGCTTGCAGGATGGTTTACACAATTTAACTGGCAATCATGCCGTGGAGGGGACCAAAGTTTATTTATAGAAAAAACAGCCTTTGAAACCATAGGAGGGTTTAATGAAGATTTTGTAGTTTATGAGGATAATGACCTGATTTACAGGCTATATAAACAGTACGGTTTTAAAGTACTTCCGTATTGGATAACAACATCATCTCGAAGGTATCA
>Ga0209555_10002718_pt1 | contig 12298 bp, 9 predicted proteins | sample SaaInl85LU_5_DNA_FD_184643 | JGI IMG/M metagenome (GOLD analysis project Ga0209555, IMG submission 184643) | Marine microbial communities from expanding oxygen minimum zones in the Saanich Inlet - ESP_85LU_5_DNA (SPAdes) (version 2) | ecosystem: Environmental > Aquatic > Marine > Intertidal zone... | reverse complement strand
CGTAAAACTAGCTAAACCTTTTACGGTTTGATCATTTAAACCCAAGTTTAAAATCGTTTCCATCATACCCGGCATCGATACCTGTGCACCAGATCTAATAGACACTAGGAGAGGTTCAGTTTCATCTCCCAGTTTCAACCCTGTAGTTTTTTCTAATTTCCTCAATGCATCTAGTATATCTTTTTGAATATGCTCATCCGCAATATGATGAGTGTTTTTCTTTAACTCCTTATATACCTCTGACGATATAGTGAACCCAGGCGGAACTGGTACTTTCATTCTACTCATTTCTGCAAGGGCTACGCCTTTATTACCAAGTATATTCTTGAGTTCTACACCTCCATCTGCCTCATAATTTCCGAAGCAATATATATACTGATTTGCCTTCTTTATTTTAAAAATCTGTGACACTTGTAGGCAGGTGATTTAATTTTTCTATATTCATTTTTTTTGTCTCCAAGATTTTATCCTTAATTTTACTTAAAATCTTAGGGTTTTGTTTCAGATATATCTTTGCATTTTCTCTACCCTGCCCTATTTTCTGATCATCGTATGAGTACCAAGACCCTGCTTTACTAACAATATCTAGTGCTGAAGCTATATCTATAATCTCACCTTCTTTAGATATACCTTCTCCATACATAATATCAAATTCTACTAATCTAAATGGTGGAGCAAGCTTATTTTTTACTATTTTAACTCTAGTTTGATTGCCTATAACCTCGTCCTTATCTTTTATTGAACCTATTTTTCTAATATCTATTCTAATGGATGAATAAAATTTTAGTGCATTGCCTCCAGTAGTAGTTTCCGGACTGCCAAACATTACTCCTATTTTCATTCTAATTTGATTAATAAAAAAAAGAACAGCCTGGGCTTTTGCAACATTAGAAGTTAACTTTCTTAATGCTTGACTCATTAATCGTGCCTGAAGGCCGATGTGATTATCTCCCATATCACCATCAATTTCTGCCTTTGGTACCAATGCGGCGACACTATCTATAACAATTAGGTCAACTGCACAAGATTTTACCAAAGAATCGGCAATTTCAAGTGCCTGTTCCCCTGAGTCTGGTTGAGATAAAACTAACTTCTTATCATCCACTCCTAGTTTTTTAGCGTACGAAATATCTAGGGCATGTTCTGCATCGATAAAAGCGCACATACCCCCTTTTTTTTGACATTCAGCTATGGCATGTAGTGTCAAGGTGGTTTTTCCAGAGCTTTCTGGGCCAAATATTTCTATTACTCTACCCCTGGGATACCCCCCTAAGCCTAGAGATATATCTAACCCCAGTGACCCAGATGGAATTACATCAACATCTTGAATTTTCATATCCCCTAATCTCATAATAGAACCCTTGCCATGAGATCTTTCAATCTGGCTAATCGTGGCGTCTAGCACTTTTTCTTTATCCATGTTAGAGGTTATACAAAAATATTATTCCACTTAAGTATAAATAAAGTGCAGATACTTGCAACACATTTCTGTGAGTAGTTAGTTTATCATTGATAATCTCTTAAAATCTTAGCTTGAGCAAATTTTCTAGGAGCTACACTTATTTCTTGCATAATACCATTCCTATATTCAAAAATTGAGAATAGCCTTCGATTCACACCACTTGACTCTAGTCTAAATTTACCAGTTACCCCTTGGTAACCACTTTGTTTTTCTATTTCTTTGAGTTTAATTATTACACCATTGCCTGTCTTATAGACAATTTTCGAAAGCAAGAATATAGAATCATAAGCTATAGCAGCTAATCTTATAGGTACGTATCCGTATTGATTTTTAAACCTTGACTCAAATTTATAAAGTGATTTATGAGGTATATCAGCGATCCATGCATTTTTAACAACTAGATTTTGTGTTAAGTAGTAATTTCTCCAATCACCAACTCCTAGTACTTTATAATATTTATCAGAAACACTGTACAAAAATTGTAACTGATTCAAAATATTAATTAGGCTTTTACCCTCTTCGGGTACCAAGATAGTAGGGGTAGGGTAAAAAGAAGTTGCCCCACTGTTATTGTATGTGCCTTGTTTTATTGCTTCTTTAATGCTTAATATAGCTTGGCTCAAAGAAATTGGTCGCAAAGGTAATTTTTTAGAATGCGCACACTCAACCATTTGCTTTAAATTAAAAAAACTCTTGCTTCTATTATCAACAAGCTTTGCTTTAATTGCATCTCCATAATCATTTCTTGACACTATAGAATAAATTTTGAAACCTTGTTGTTTCATCGCATAGTTAAATATTTCGTTAACTTGTTGCAAACAGATTACATCAAGTAGGTATAAACCAGGTAAACCAACAAGTGTCATATCATTTGAGTAGGATATGATAACCAACTTTTTTTTTCTAGCTTTTTCATAAATCATTATAGTATCTTCTTTAAAAACAGGGCCAAGTAAAACTTGAAACTTGTCTAGATCTATATTATCAAATATTTTTTTACTTTCTTCTGTGGTACTTCCAATATCGATTATTTCACAATTGATATCGGTGATTTTCAACTCCAATAAGGCTAGATTTATCCCATCTAAAATATTTTTCCCCAAGTTATGATGATAACCAGATAAAGGTAATAAAACTGCTACATTAAGGCTCCTATTTGTTTTGGGGGGCTTTATATATTTTTTATGAGGGAAATGAGATCTAATTGAATCACAACCTGTTAACAATAAAAAAAAAACATTACTAAAAATTTTTTCATATTTTGTACATAATTACTTGGAAATATGCATTATATAAATAAAAAATCTTAAAGCCAGCACAATAAATTTATCTTGAATCTGCAAAAACAACTGATAAACTGTAAATTAAATTCTATATAAACTAACTGTATGGACACTAAAGTGAGTTTTGCTAATATGCTCTGCAACGGGGTTATAATGGATGTGATGAACGTAGATCAGGCAAGAATTGCAGAGGATAGTGGTGCAGCTGCAGTAATGGCCCTTGAAAGAGTGCCCGCAATTATTGTAAAAGAAGGAGGGGTAGCACGATCTAGCGATCCTGCTATGATTCAAAAAATTCAGGCATCTGTATCAATCCCTGTTATGGCTAAGTGTAGAATAGGTCATATTGTTGAAGCCAAGATTCTTGAAGCACTTGAAGTGGATTTTATAGACGAAAGTGAGGTTCTAACCATTGCTGACAGAAAACACTACATAGACAAGAATAAATTTGTATTACCTTTTGTATGCGGCTGCAGTAACTTAAGAGAGGCTATGAGAAGAATTGAAGAAGGAGCCTCATTAATTAGATGCAAAGGTAGCGCTGGAACCGGAGATATAGCTGAAGCTGTGTCTCATATTCATGCAGTCAAAAGAGAGATAAAAAATTTAAAAAAGTTAACTTCATCCGAGATAGAAAAAAAAGCAGAAATGATGGGCGTCAAAAAAGGTTTTTTACAAGAGGTCTGCCAAAATCAAAAGCTACCCGTGCCATTTTTTGCAGCCGGAGGGATAGCGACACCTGCTGATGCAGCACTTTGTATTGAATTAGGAGCAGAAGCAGTGTTTGTAGGTAGTGGTATATTTTTAAGTGAATCTCCTATAAAAATGGCTAAGGGTATTGTCGAAGCAGTTAGTCATTGGGATAATGCAAAAAAATTATCTGAAATATCGAAAAACTTGGGCAGGTCTATGCAATGAAAAACATAGGTGTTTTTTTTTACCAAGGCGCGGGCCATCTCTTCATTAACGCATTAAAATTTTTACGATATAAGACGACGGAAATCCACTCTAGTACAGTTTTTGAAGACTTGGATGGAATTATCCTACCTGGTGGGGAAAGCTCTGTTCAATACCAATATTGTGTCAGAAATAACATTGACGAAAAAATAAGAAATTTTCATCTAAAGAATAAACCAATATTGGGAACCTGTGCTGGCGCAATACTTCTATCTAGATATAGATCGCGCTTGGTAAATGGATTAGGGCTCATAGATATAGATATGGAAAGGAATCACTATGGGAGACAAATTAGTAGTGGAATGCAAGTAGATGACCACGGTAACAAAATATGTATGATTCGTGCTCCTGGTATTATTAGCTATGAGAAGAGTGTGTACATTTTGAATACATTAAAAGACCAGCCCATATTTGTACGTCAAGGCAATGTCTACTGCACTACTTTTCATCCCGAACTATCTCCTTTAAATAATCTTAACCCCATTAAACATATATTCGGCTAGAAATAATATATGTATTTACTTGTAACCCCTCTTTATTAATATTTAATTTAAGATTATATAGTCATTATATCTCGTGACTTTCTATCGAAAATTTCATCGATTTTTGTTGTGTATTCGTTTGTAATAGTTTGTATGTCCTGATTATACTTTTGAAGAACGTCTCTAGAAATTAAGTGTTCTTTTTCTAGCTTTTTAAAATAATCCATTCCTGTTCTTCTAATATTTCTTATAGCAATTTTTGAGTCTTCTTTATACTCGTTTGCTTTTTTGATTAGTTCTTTTCTTCTGTTTTCAGTTAATGGAGGTATATTTAGCCTAATATACTGCTCCTCTACCATTGGCGTTATTCCTAATCCAGAAGTTAAAATTGCTTTTTCCACACTCGTTACTAGTTTTTTATCCCACACTTGGATTAGTATTGTTTTAGAGTCAGGCGATGTAATACTTGCGATTTGATTTATGGTGATACTGTCATTGTATGCCTCAACTTTTATTGAGTCCACTAAACAAGGCGTTGCTCTGCCAATTCTAAGAGTGTTGATTGAGGTGTTAAAAGCATTAATAGCTCCTTCCATCTTCTCTTTTAAAAAATTTAACATATTTTTTTCTGTCATATTAATTACCTTACCTAATGTTTGTATAGCACCCTTTATTTTGTAAGACTCTTGCAAACTCACCTTTCTTTGCAACGTTGAAAATTTTCATTGGCATATTATTATCATGTGCAAGAGTAATAGCAGTCGTGTCCATAACCGAGATATTTTTTCTAATTACATCTTCGTGAGTTAATTCTTTATATTTTATAGCTTTATTATTCTTTTTTGGATCCTCAGAATATGCTCCATCAACTTGGGTGCCTTTTAATACGAGGGAACAGTTCATTTCGATGGCTCTTAGCACAGCTCCGGTATCTGTTGTAAAGAATGGATTGCCAGTACCCGATGCAAAAATTACTATCCTTCCCTTTTCTAAATGTCTTATGGCTTTTCTTCTTATATATTGTTCAACTATGGTTATAATTGGTATAGCAGAAATAACTCGGGTGTGAAGACTCTTACTTTCCAGCTTGCTTTGTAAAGCTATGGCATTAATAACTGTAGCAAGCATTCCCATGTAATCTGCTGTAGCTCTTTCTATTCCAGACTCTGCAACGTTAGCACCTCTACAAATATTGCCTCCTCCAACGACAAGACATATTTCATATCCTAGATCATGGACTTCCTTAATATCCTCACAGATCTGGTCTATTGTTAAGTTGTCATGACCAAACCTTTCTTTTCCCATTAAGGCTTCTCCTGAGATCTTTAAGAGTATTCTATTTCTCTCCTGCATAGTCGATTTATATAAGATAGAGCCTATACTTCATATCTTAAATAACCTGTAATTGTAAAATCGCATTTAGTTTGGGATCTGCATTTTTCAATAGCTGTCTTAACTTTGGTTTTTCCATCTAGGACAAACATTTGTTCTAATAACACAACATCTCCTAAAAATTTCTTCACTTTACCTTCTATAATTTTTTCTATCATTTCTTTTGGTTTATTAGTGCCATCTCGTAGGATCTGCTCCCTAAAAATCTCCCTCTCTTTTTTTATAACATCCTGATTTATATCATCTATACTCAAGCTAATTGGTTTTAATGCGGCGATATGCATTGCTATTTGTTTACCAAACTCTTCAACTTCCTTGTTAATATCACCTTCTAGAGATACTATTACACCTATCGATCCAGTATTTTCAGATAACTGATTATGTAAATATTTAATTAGCCTCCCTTTATTTACGCTGATTTTATTAAACCTTTTTAGCCTTATATTTTCTCCAATCATTGAAATAGCATCAGTGATTAGTGCGCTGACTGGTATGTTTTTATATACCCCTGATTTTAAAAGCTCTTGCGGGCTATTACTTTGATTATTATGTACACTCTGGGCAATTTTATCAGCTAAAGATAAAAAGTGTTGGTTTTTTCCTACGAAATCAGTCTCAGAATTTAGCTCTATAATAGACCCACTATTATCCTGAATGTTGATAGCTATTACTCCCTCCTCAGTATCTCTATCTGCTTTCTTATTAGCTAATGCTAATCCTCTTTTTCTCAACCAAGATACAGCTTGTTCTATATCAGAGTTACTCTCAGATATAGCCCTTTTACAATCTGCCATTCCAGCCCCAGTTTTCTCTCTTAATTTCTTAATTAATGTTGTGTCGATGGACATATTTTACCTAATTATTTGTTTCTAAGACTTTTTCATTATCTACTATACTATTATCTACTATACTATCCTCAAGTCTTTTTTTATTTATGCCAGTTTTACTATGTTTTTTTTCGGAAGCAACATTTTCTGAGTTTAAAATCGAGTTGTTGGATCCATATACTATAGCATCTGCCATGAGTGTACAGTATAGCTCTATAGACTTTCTTGAGTCATCGTTACCAGGAATAACAAAATCTACCCCTTCTGGACTAGAATTTGTATCAACAATTGCAACTACCGGTATATTAAGTTTATTAGCTTCACGCATTGCAATTGCATGGGTTCTTACGTCTATTACAAATAATATGTCTGGGAGACCACCCAAAGTTCTAATGCCTCCAATAGCTTTTTCTAATTTATCTTTTTTTCTAGAAAACTCCAACAACTCCTTTTTAGTGTAAGAAGAACTTTCATGTTCTATAATATTTTCATAATTCTGTAAAGTTTGTATGGATGATGACACTGTAGACCAGTTAGTTAACATACCACCTAGCCAACGATAATTAACGTAATACTGACTACACCTATCCGCAGCTTGTTTTATAATATCAGTAGATTGATCCTTGGTATTCACAAATAAAATTTTGCCTCTATTAGATGCAACCTTAGCCATCAAAGTCAATGCATGATAAAGATGGTAAGCAGTTTGTTTTAAATCTATGATATGCACCTTGTTTCTTACGCCGTAAATATACCTTTGCATAGCAGGATTCCAGTGGTTTTTTCTATGCCCAAAATGGACGCCCGCTTCTAATAAGGATTGAATGGTAAAGTTTGGTTTATAAGACATTTGTATATATTTTTTTGGTTAAACTAATGCAAGATTAATCAACGTAAATGACACCAAAATGGCACCCTGCATGATTACACAAGCATTATATACCTTTAGAGCAAAATAATAAATAGGTATTTGTTATTTTTTTAGAGATCAATTGATGTTTTGTATAAAAGAAAATTTGGTCCAAGTTGATAAGATAATTTTTCTTGAGGCTATTTCATGGTGTGTCCTGGAGGATTCGAACCTCCGACCCACAGCTTAGAAGGCTGTTGCTCTGTCCAGCTGAGCTAAGGACACGTACACTCCTAAAACTAAACAGTTAAAGTGAAAAAGTCAACAGTGAAAAGTAGATTATAATGAAATATACTAATCAGACTCTAGGTTGTTGTATTTTTCTTTTAATTTATTCATATAATATCCTGTCCCTGCAGGAATTAATCTGCCTAAGATGACATTTTCTTTTAAACCATTTAGCGGATCAATCTTAGCCGAAACAGCTGCTTCTGTCAGTACTTTTATAGTTTCTTGAAAAGAAGCAGCTGATAAAAAGGAATTTGTCTGAAGAGAAGCTTTGGTGATACCTTGTAGGATACCCCTAGCTTTAGCTGGTCTATATTTTTCCTTGTCAGCTTTTTGGTTAGCCTGCTCAAAAGACTCAATACTTATTTGTTCACCAGATAAGAACGTTGTCTCGCCCGGATCAGTTATTTCTACTTTTTTCAGCATTTGTCTTAGCACCACTTCTATGTGTTTATTGCTAATTTTTACACCTTGTAATTTATAAACCTGCTGTACTTCATTAATCATATAGTGGGCCAGCTCTTCCTTGCCTAGAATTCTTAATATGTCATGAGGTGAAGGATCTCCATCCAAAAGCATATCTCCTTTCATTACGTAATCTCCTTCATTAACCGAAATGTGCTTACCCCTAGGAATCAGATATTCCGCCTCTTGGCCTCCATCTTTCGATCTGACTATTATTCTTCTTTTAAATTTATAGTCCTGACCATATTCAACATAACCTTCAATCTCAGATAGTATAGCTGTTTCTTTAGGTTGACGAGCCTCAAATAATTCGACTACCCTAGGTAAACCTCCAGTAATATCTCTACTTTTTGATGATTCTTTTGGTATTCTTGACAATATATCCCCTACTGCCACTTCTTGGCCTTCAGAGACATTAATTATAGCACCAACTGGTAAAAAGTACCTAGCTTCCGAGCCATTACTCGTTGTTAGAACACCACCATCTTTGTTCTTAATCAGTATTCTTGGTTTTAAATCAGACTTTTTATTATTGCTTTTTCCATCAATCACTACTTTACTTACTATTCCGGTGACTTCATCTTGTATTTCCTTGACTGATTCGTTATCTTTTAAGTCAACTAGCGACACACACCCTGCAACCTCAGTCATTATGGGCAAATTAAACGGGTCCCATTCTGCAATTTTTTCCCCAGACCTAATTTTAGTGTTATGTTCGCAAAGAACCCTAGCTCCGTATGGAATTTTATTTCTAAATTTTTCTCTACTAATTTCATCAAATATTATAAACTCGCAATTTCTACTCATATTAACTTTCATACCCTTACTGTTTGTAATTATAAAATCGTTTTGAAAGTTTATTACTCCTGAGTGAGAAGATGTAACGTCAGACTTAGCTGCAATTTTTTGTGCCGCACCACCTATATGAAATGTTCTCATTGTTAATTGAGTACCAGGCTCTCCTATGGATTGGGCTGCAATTACTCCAACTGCTTCCCCTAAATTAACAAGTTTTCCAGTGGCAAGATCTCTTCCATAACATTGAGTACATATACCTACCTTGCTCTCACAAAATAAAGGAGAGCGAATTTTTACTGATTCAACATTTTTTGCCTCAATCAATAAAATCATACTTTCGTCTATTAGAGCCCCTTTTTTTGTCAAGGTTATATTATTGCTTTCTCCAGGTATGAGGATATCTTCGGCTAAAACTCTCCCTAAGGCTAGCTCTCTTAAAGTGACCGTCACTTCACCATTTTCTACTTTTTGACTTGCTAAAATAGAAGACTTAGTACCACAGTCTTTTTCTACTACGATGCAATCTTGCGACACATCTACCAACTTTCTAGTTAAGTACCCTGAATTTGCTGTCTTAAGCGCAGTGTCAGCCAATCCTTTTCTAGCTCCATGGGTTGATATGAAATATTCTAGCTCGTTTAATCCTTCTTTAAAGTTAGATATGATAGGGGTTTCTATAATTTCACCCGAAGGTTTGGTCATTAATCCTCTCATCCCAGCTAACTGCCTCATTTGTGCAGGAGAACCTCTAGCTCCCGAATCAGACATAATATGAATGCTGTTAAGTGATTCAAAAGTTTTTATTTTGTTATCTGAGTTATTAAAATTAACCAGCTCTTTCATCATATCGGTTGCAATTGCCTCTGTGCATTTAGTCCATTCATCTATGGCTTTGTTGTATTTTTCTCCAAAAGTGATCAAGCCGTCTGAATATTGATCCTCGTATTCTCTAATTTTATTTAAAGTTATTTCAACGTGTCTATTTTTTGTTTCAGGCACAACAATGTCATCCTTACCTATTGATACCCCTGATTTTCCCGCATATTTAAAGCCTAATTTCATTAGACTATCTGCAAACGCAACCGTCTTTTTTTGCCCAAAGTTTCTATAAATTCTATCTATTAAGTAAGATATTTCTTTTTTAGTCATAACCTTGTTAATATACTCTAGGTAAGATGACTTATGATCCTCTGGCAATAGGTTTATAATAAGGAGTCTTCCAGGTGTAGTTTCTACCATTTTGTAATTAACACCAAGCCCTAGCTTATCACTAAACTTCATCCTATATTTTATCCTTGCGTGTATAGATAAGTGACCAGAATTCATTGCATGTTCTACTTCTGCTATTGAACCGAAAAACATACCCTGTCCTTTTTGCCCCTCAAAAACTAATGATAAATAGTATATGCCTAGCACTATGTCTTGAGTAGGCACTATAACTGGGTCTCCATTTGCTGATCCCAATATATTATTAGATGACATCATTAATATTCTAGACTCCAACTGCGCTTCAATAGAAAGGGGGACATGAACAGCCATTTGATCCCCATCAAAATCAGCATTAAATGCTGCGCATACTAGCGGATGTAATTGTATAGCGTTTCCTTCGACTAGTATAGGCTCAAAGGCCTGTATACCTAATCTGTGTAAGGTAGGGGCTCTATTAAGAAATATAGGATGCTCTTTTATAACTTCATCCAGAATATCCCATACCTCAGGCCTCTCTTCTTCAACTATCTTTTTTGCTGCCTTGATTGTATTGGAAATTCCATGAAGCTCTAACTTTGAATATATAAAAGGTTTCATTAACTCCAGGGCCATTCTTTTAGGTAGTCCACACTGATGAAGCTTTAATTCAGCGCCGACAACTATAACTGATCTTCCAGAATAATCTACTCTCTTACCTAATAGATTTTGCCTAAACCTTCCATATTTACCTTTCAGCATATCTGATAGAGATTTTAGAGGTCTTTTGTTAGATGCCTTAATTATTTTGCTTTTTCTACTATTATCAAATAGTGCATCCACCGCTTCCTGCAGCATTCTTTTTTCGTTACGAATAATGATATCTGGTGCCTTTAATTCAATTAAACGTCCCAATCTATTATTTCTATTTAGTACTCTTCTGTATAGTTCATTAAGGTCAGAAGTAGCAAATCTTCCCCCATCAAGCATTACTAAGGGCCTTAAATCCGGAGGTATAACCGGCAATACATCAAGAACCATCCATTCCAGCTTATTTCCAGAATCTAAAAAATCTTCCACTAACTTCAATCTTTTTACTATCTTTTTCTTGTTTGTTTCTGATTTTGACTTAGTGAGCTCTTCTCTAAGAAGAGTTTTTTGCTCCTTTAGATCTATGCCTTGCAGCATAATTTTTATCACCTCTGCTCCTATGCCAGCTTTGAAATTATCTTCTCCATAGCTATCTATGGCTTTATAATAATCTTCTTCTGATAATAATTGACCGTATTCAAGGCTTGTAAGTCCAGAATCATATACGATATATGCATCGTAATAAAGCACCTTTTCTATTTTTTTAAGATTTATATCTAAAATAGTACATATTCTAGAAGGTAGAGATCTTAAAAACCAGATGTGCACCACAGGGGAAGCAAGCTCAATGTGCCCCATTCTTTCCCTTCTGACTTTAGAAGTTGTAACTTCTACACCACATTTCTCGCACACTGTACCTTTAAACTTCATTCTCTTATATTTCCCACATAAACACTCATAGTCTTTTACTGGACCAAATATACGAGAGCAGAATAAACCTCCGTTTTCAGGTTTGATAGTCCTGTAGTTAACGGTGTCTGGTCTTTTTACCTCACCATAAGACCAAGACCTGATTTGGTCAGGATTTGCAATAGAAATCTTAACTGCATCAAAGTCTTTACTCATTTGCGAATTCAAATAATTAAACACAGGATATTACCTCCCTTAAAAGATTACTTTTTTTCTATAACTTCCATATTTAGCCCGAGAGATCTAATCTCTTTTATCATTACTTTGAATGACTCAGGTAAGCCTACTTCAAAAGAGTTCTCCCCCCTCACTATAGCTTCGTAGGCCTTGACTCTTCCAATGACATCGTCAGATTTTACTGTAAGCACCTCACGGAGAGTATAAGCTGCTCCATAGGCTTGCAAAGCCCAGCATTCCATTTCACCAAAACGTTGCCCACCAAAGTGAGACTTACCCCCAAGAGGTTGCTGCGTTACTAAACTATATGGGCCTATAGATCTTGCATGTATCTTATTATCCACTAGATGATCAAGTTTGAGCATGTATATATACCCAACTGTCACCTTTCTACTTAGATACTCACCTGTTTTTCCATCTCTTAAACGTACCTGGCCAGATTTACATAATCCAGCTTTTTGAAGCATATTATTAATGTCTTCTTCTTTAGCCCCATCAAAAACAGGTGATGCAAACTTTAACCCTTTTGAAATGTCTTTAGCCAAATCTAGTAATTCCACTTCATCAAGTTG
>Ga0209555_10002716_pt1 | contig 12298 bp, 9 predicted proteins | sample SaaInl85LU_5_DNA_FD_184643 | JGI IMG/M metagenome (GOLD analysis project Ga0209555, IMG submission 184643) | Marine microbial communities from expanding oxygen minimum zones in the Saanich Inlet - ESP_85LU_5_DNA (SPAdes) (version 2) | ecosystem: Environmental > Aquatic > Marine > Intertidal zone... | reverse complement strand
AAAAGTTCGTTTATTTATTTAGCTTGTGTAATAATTTGTTCGTTTCGTTCTCTATTAAGATTGGTAATATGTTCCATATATGCCACCAAATCTTTGGGTAAATAGTTTAAGAAATTTACCCTTTTGTAGTTGCAGTACATTGCTGGAAGAACATAATGAGCAGTACTTACTCTTACAACATTTTCCCAATTGATCTTTGAATCTTGAAGGGTTGCTTCTATTTTGGTTTTATTTATATTGTTTTTAGCAATAGTTAATGATTTTCCTATAAAAAAAAGAGTGTCTCTATAATTCATCAGCAAACAATTTAGTAACAGTATCAATCATTTTTTTGTTATTAGAATAGGTAATTTGATAACATTCTAGGTTAGCAAACCAGTCTAAAAAGATCCTAGAATTATTTATTTCTGGAGATAACCATGAGTCTGGAACCAATTGCTCAAAGCCAGTTAATTTTGAAATTTTGTTAACCTGAATTTCACTATCCTTTTCGTATTTTATGAATATTAAACTTTTACAGGGTAAAAATGAGCTATAATTTGAGTTATTAGGTTTTACATAACGAACAACCTTATTTAATCGTTTAAAATGGTATTCAGCTGATGTCTCTAGTTCTGGATAAAGAGGTAGTAAAACTGGTACACTAGTTTTTTTTATAGATATTGCTGCAGGGAAACTATAGACATTCTGATTTTTAGCATTAACTGGAACAAAATCATCAGCCAAACAAGTAAATCCATGAGCTTGAAGTAAAGAAAGAGAAGTGCTTTTACCATTACCAGAATCACCTAAAAAAAGTAGTGCTTTTTTTCCATTACTTACAGCAGATGCATGGAAAATGCCTAACCATTCATTTTCCTTAAAACCGTGAATTTTCTGAATTAATTCCATTGAAAATTTCCCTTGAAAAAAATGAATTTCTTCCTTGGTCCAACCACCAATAAACGCTTGGTCAACATAAAAGTAAATGTTACTTCCTTTTGTGAAAACCGAAAAAGTACAGTTGATATTTTCAGTTTTTTCTACCACTAAATGAGCAAATTTTGGATGAACATAAGATAACTCTAATTCATTGTCGAAGGCTACTTTAAAAACAAGATTGTTGATTTTATAATATTTTTCGAATTGAAAGTGTTTAGGTAGTACCTCTTGAGAAACTTCTTCAATTTGTTCTTTATTTTTATGGTCGGTAAGTGTATCTTCCTTTAAACGCGTTATAAAATTTTTAGTGTCATCGATAGGTGTATCTAATTTTATAGCAACCTGTTCTGCTATATTTTCAATTGGCTTTTTTTGTTGAAGCTGCTCTAAGATAGCTGCTGCTTCGTTTTGCAAAACCAAATATTCATTCCTGTTGCTCAACCAAACAATAGTTTTGTCTTCAATAGACTTAAAAAGTAATTTTGGTAAATTGTCCATTAGATAAAAATACCTATTTTATGTGAATTGAAAATAACAAAGACCATCAATTAAGATAGTCTTTTTAAATAAATAACTTAATAATAATCTAAAACCTGAAACAACATTAGTAAAAGATTATTTTTAAATAAATCAGAACCTGATTAAATTAGTAACTGTGTTAAAAACAGTATTTTTTTTCTAATTTAACTTTTTCTGCAATCTCATTTCTTAAACCTACAATGTTTGGATAATTAGTGTATTTGGTAAAACGCTTTAAGCCCATCAGCATCATTCGTTGCTCATCTCCTTCGGCAAAAGAAATAATACTTTCTTTACCTTTTCTTTCCACAATACCTACAGCATTAAATAGATATAATTTAGACATTGCTATTTGAACAGCTTGCTCTTTTTCTCCAAAGCGTTTTGCATTTTTTTCTGTTCTTAATATAGCAGACTCAGCCATATAAATTTCTATTAGAATATCTGCTGCTGCAACTAATAGCTGTTGGTGGTTTTCTAATTCTGTTCCGAATTTTTGAATAGCAGCACCAGCCACCATTAAAAAAGTCTTTTTAAGCTTTGCAATTATTTCTTTTTCTTCAGAGAACAATTCAGAATAATCTGGAGTTTCAAAAGAAGGAATACCCATTAAATCTTCTTGAACTTTCATTGCAGGACCTAATAATTCTACATGTCCTTTCATTGCTTTTTTTATCAACATTCCAACAGAAAGCATTCTGTTAATTTCGTTAGTTCCTTCATAAATTCTTGCAATTCTTGCATCTCTCCATGCTGATTCCATTGGGGTTTCTTCAGAAAATCCCATACCTCCAAAGATTTGGATACCTTCATCAGCACAATTTTGAACATCTTCTGAAACTGCTACTTTTAAGATAGAACATTCTATAGCATACTCTTCAACTCCTTTTAGTTCAGCTTCTTGATGCGTATTGCCTGCTTCAGTTCGTAATGCAATTCTATCTTCAATATTTTTCGCAGCTCTATAACTTGCAGACTCTCCTACGTAGGCGCTTGTACTCATTTCTGCAAGTTTCGCTTTGATGGCACCAAAATCTGCGATAGGAGTTTTAAATTGTTTACGCTCGTTAGCATACTGTACAGCAGAAGTAATGATTCTTCTTTGTGAGTCCAAACAAGCAGCAGCTAATTTAATTCTACCAACGTTTAAAGCGTTCATCGCTATTTTAAAACCTTCTCCACGACTGGCTAACATATTTTCTACAGGTACAATCGTATCATTAAAAAATACTTGACGAGTTGAGGAAGCTCTAATTCCTAATTTATGTTCTTCTTCTCCTAGGGTTATTCCATTTAGTTTGTGAGCATCATATTCTACAATAAAACCAGTAATGTTTTTATCGTTTTCTATTCTTGCAAAAACAATCATTACGTTACAAAAACCTGCATTAGAAATCCACATTTTTTGTCCATTGATTATGTAAGATTTCCCATCATCTGAAAGTTCAGCAGTTGTTTTTCCTGAGTTTGCATCAGATCCTGCCCCTGGTTCTGTTAGGCAATAGGCTCCAAACCATTCTCCAGTGGCTAATTTAGGAACGTACTTTTGCTTTTGTTCTTCAGTACCGTATAATGTAATTGGCATAGTTCCAATACCTGTATGTGCTCCAAAAGCAGTGCTAAATGAACCTGTTCCACTAGAAATATAATCGCAAGTTAACATGGTAGAAACAAAACTCATTCCCAAACCACTATAAGCTTCAGGAACAGCAATTCCTAAAAAGCCTAACTCCCCAGCTTTACGCATCACTTCTTCAGTTAATGCATAATCTTTTGCTTCAAAACGAGATTTGTGCGGAATAATTTCTCGATCGTTAAATTCCATAACAGCTTCTTTCATCATGTTCTGTTCCTCAGAAAAATCTTCAGGAGTAAATACATCCTCACAACTAGTTTCTTTTACCAAAAACTGTCCACCTCTTAGTAACTCTTTTTTGTTTTCTATTGTTTCCATAATACGCCCTACTTTATTTTTAAACTGAGAAATAAACCTGCGCAGGGTTTCGCAGGGTTTTAAATTATTTTATATGTCAAATTCATTTAAAGTCTTCCTTTTTTCGAAGATTTTTATAGGCTATTTAGTTTAGGAATTCAAAAATTCCAGCAGCACCTTGCCCAGTTCCTACACACATGGTAACCATACCATACTTGTTTTTTAGATCTCTTTGGCGCATTTCGTCAAATAATTGAACCGATAATTTTGCTCCTGTACACCCTAAAGGATGACCAAGTGCAATTGCACCACCATTTACATTTATAATATCTGCATTTAAACCCAATGTTCTAATTACCGCTAAAGATTGAGAAGCAAATGCTTCATTTAATTCAATTAAATCAATATCACTTTGGCTCAAGTTAGCTTGTTTTAATGCTTTTGGAATAGCAGCAACTGGACCGATTCCCATAATTTTTGGTTCTACACCAGCAGCAGCATAACTAACCATTCTTGCAATAGGTTCAAGGTTTAATTCTTTTACCATTTCTTCGCTCATAATTATCGTAAATGCTGCGCCATCACTCATCTGAGAAGAATTTCCAGCAGTTACAGAACCGTTAGTTGCAAATACGGGACGTAATTTGTTTAATGCTTCTGTTGAAGTTCCAGCTCTGGGGCCTTCATCCTTAATTACTGTATGTGTCTTCGTTTGTTTTTTATTATTTTCATCTAAATACGTTTCTTCAACTTGTATTGGAGCTATTTGATTTTGAAATCTATCTTTTGCTTGAGCTTCTAGTGCTTTTTTATGAGAATTATATGCAAACTCATCTTGGTCTTGTCTAGAAATTTTAAACTGATTAGCTACAGCCTCCGCAGTGTTTCCCATACCCCAATAGTAATCTGCATGTCCAGATTTTATCGTATCGTAATTAAGTTCTGGTTTAAAACCAGTCATTGGAACAGAACTCATACTTTCTGCACCACCAGCAATAATACAATTAGCCATTCCCGACTGAATTTTAGCCACGGCCATTGCAATAGTTTCTAATCCTGAAGAACAAAAACGATTTACTGTTACTCCTGGGACATCAACAGAATTCAAACCAATTAGCGAGATAAAACGGGCTATATTTAATCCTTGAGAGCCTTCTGGCATTGCATTACCAACAATCACATCATCAATTCTTTTTACATCTAAATTTGGTAGTTCTTTCATCATGTGCTGAATGGTTTCTGCACCCAATTCATCTGCACGTTTAAAACGAAAAGATCCTTTGTTTGCCTTTCCTACTGGAGTTCTATATGCTTTTACTATATATGCTGTTTTCATTTTTTTTTGCTTTTAGCCAATCGCTTTTCGCATTATTTATTTTTATTACTATAAGCTAACTGCCAAAGGCTAATAGCTTTAGTAAATTTAATTACGTAGTGGTTTTCCCGTTTTTAGCATATGTTGAATACGCTCTAAAGTTTTACGCTCTGTACATAAAGACAAGAAAGCTTCTCTTTCTAAATCTAATAGGTACTGTTCATTTACCAAAGTTGGTTCAGATAAATCGCCACCAGCCATTACATAAGCTAATTTGTTGGCAATTTTCTGGTCGTGTTCCGAAATGTATTTCGAGTGGTTCATTGCATCTGTACCTACTAAAAACATACCTAATGCTTGCTTACCTAATACCTTAACATCATTTCTTTTTATAGGTTGTGTATAACCACTTTCTGCTATCAATATTGCATGTTGTTTTGCAACAGCCAATTGTCTATTTTTATTAACAACTACAACATCTTTTCCTTTTTGGAATAGCCCTAAATCATAGGCCTCATAAGCAGAAGTAGATACTTTTGCCATACCAATCGTTAAGAAATTTTCTTGTAAGACATTTAATTCCACGTCTCCTTTCTTAAAAGAATCGGATGCTCTTAAAGCCATTTCTTTAGAACCACCACCACCAGGAATTACACCAACACCAAACTCTACTAAGCCCATATAAGTTTCTGCTGCAGCTACAATTTTATCTGCATGCAACGATAATTCACAACCACCACCTAAAGCCATTCCATGTGGGGCAGATATTGTTGGAATAGCAGAATAACGCATGCGCATCATTGTCTCTTGAAAATACTTAATAGCATAATTTAGTTCATCATATTCTTGCTCTACCGCCATCATAAAAATCATTCCAATATTAGCGCCAACAGAAAAATTAGCAGCTTGATTTCCAACAACAAGACCTTGGTAGTTTTTTTCAGCCAAATCGATTCCTTTGTTAATACCAGCTAAAACGTCTGCTCCAATAGTATTCATTTTAGATTGAAATTCTACGTTTAAAATCCCATCTCCTAAATCTTCAATAACTACTCCTGAATTTTTCCAAACTTCGTTTGACTTTCTAATATTATCTAAAATGATAAAAGCATCTTGACCAGGTTTTTTGGTTTGATTTTTTGAAGCTAAATTGTAGAAATATGTTGCACCATTTTTTATAGTATAAAAAGAAGTCTCTTTATTGGCAACCATTTCAGTTACCCAGGTGGCAGGTTCTTTTCCTATTTTCTGTATAAGTTCAATTCCTTTTTCAATTCCAACGGCATCCCAAATTTCAAATGGACCATTCTCCCATCCAAAACCTGCTTTCATAGCATCATCTATTTGATACAATTCATCAGAAATTTCTGGAATTCTATTTTGCACATAAGCGAATAATTCTCCGAAATTTCTTCTGTAAAAATCACCTGCTTTATCTTTGCCATTTACAAGTACTTTAAACCGATCAATTGGTTTTTCAATTGATTTTGTTAATTCTAAAGTTGCGAATTTTACTTTTTTTGATTTTCTATAAGTTAGAGTATTTAAATCTAAAGCTTGAATTTCACTTTTACCATTATCTCCTTTTACTTTTTTATAAAAACCCTGACCAGTTTTGCTTCCTAACCATTTGTTCTTCATCATTATATTGATGAAATCTGGCAGTAAAAATAAACTGTGAGCCTCGTCATCTGGACAATTTTTATAAATTCCATTTGCCACATGGACTAAGGTATCTAATCCAACAACATCAACAGTCCTAAAAGTAGCTGATTTAGGACGACCAATAACAGGACCAGTTAGTTTATCTACTTCCTCTACAGTTAAATTCATTTCTTTAAGCTGGTGAAATAGTGATTGTATTCCAAAAATTCCGATTCTATTTCCTATAAACGCTGGAGTATCTTTTGCTAAAACACTTGTTTTTCCTAAAAATTGGTCTCCATAGTTTAGTAAAAAATTTGTAATTTCTTCTTTACAATTTGGACCGGGAACAACTTCAAAAAGTTTTAAATATCTCGGAGGATTAAAGAAGTGTGTTACTGCGAAATGTTGTTGAAAATCTTCACTTCTCCCTTCATTCATGAATTTGATTGGAATTCCAGAAGTATTTGATGAAACTATTGTTCCTTTAGTTCTGTGTTTTTCAATTTGTTTAAAAACTTGTTGTTTAATATCTAATCGTTCTATAACAACTTCTATAATCCAATCCACACCTGCAATTTTAGCAATATCATCTTCTAAATTTCCAGTAGTAATTCTAGTTGCAAATTTTTGATTATAAATTGGTGATGGCTTCGATTTTAAGGCGGTTTGTAAAGCCGTATTTACAATACGGTTTTTTACAACTCTATTGTCTAACGTAAGCCCTTTTGCTTTTTCTTGATCGGTTAATTCATTAGGAGTAATGTCTAGAAGTAGCACTTTTACACCAATATTTGCAAAATGGCAAGCAATTCCACTTCCCATAATTCCTGAACCAATAACAGCTACATGTTTAATTCTTCTATTCATTACCTTAGCTTACTTTTTTATTTCTATGAAAGATTTCTCTGTCAGCAATTAATTTATTTATTGTAGAGGTTACCTTAAAAAAACCTTCCAAATCTTTTGTGCTAATATTTGCACTAACACACTCATTAAACTGTATGACATGACCTTTTGAAATTTCTCTCATGGTTTTTCCATAATCGGTTAATTTTATAATTATACCTCTACCGTCTTTAGGGTTTTTTTCTCTGGTGATAGCTCCTTTGTCTTCCATGCTTTTTAAAATACGAGATAAGCTTGTTGGTTCCATTCCCATTAATGGTCCTAACGCAGTAGAAGAAGTTCCGTTTTGTTTGTCAATATTTAAAAGAACAAAAGCAGTGGACATGGTACTATCGTGTTTAACCGCTTGTTCATTATACATTTTAGCTACTGCTTGCCAGGTAGCTCTTAATTGGTGGTCAATGGTTTTTTCTTTATCCATACCTCAAAAATATAAAAATATATTATGCGTGCATAGTAAAAGTAAAAAAAATTATGCATGCATAGTATTTTTTAACATTTCTTTTTTAGATATCATCAGAAATAAACATTGTATTATTGTAAATTATTAATTTGAAGTAGATTTTATGAAGAGATCGTCAATTTTATTGGGATTACTTTTTTTTTCGGTATTTAACTTTTCACAGCAATTGCCGTTAGATTTTTCAAATGGAAATCAAAGTTTTTTCCCATTTAATGGTGCACATTTCTCTTTCATAAATGATCCGCTGAATAATACGACTCAAGTTGGTCGTTTTTATAATGACGGCTCTCATAAAAATCAAGGTTTTTTTATAGATTTAAAGAAAGCAGTAGATTTAAGTAGGGAAAATACTTTTACATTGTCATTTTATTCTTTTGATACTGATAGACACACTATTACTTTAAAATTAGAAAATGGTGGTGATAACCCAAATGTGGAAACAACGATAAGATTAGAACCTAAAATAGGGTGGCAAAATGATGTAGAAGTAAATTTTAATACAGATTTTGGAACTTATACTAGGTTAACAATATTTTTAGATTTAGGAGAATTTATAAAAGGAACTTACTTATTGGATAATATTACTGACGGTTCAGATACAGATACTTCAGATGAAGACCCTGTTTACAATACCCTCGTTTGGTCAGATGAATTTGATAGTAGAGAGATTCAATCTGCTGTTGATCCTTCTAAATGGCATCATCAAACGTTTCCACCCTTAGGAGATGGAAACTGGTTTAATGGCGAAGAGCAACATTATACAGACCGTGTTGAAAATTCTTATGTAAAAGATGGATTTTTGCATATTGTAGCTAAAAGAGAGGATTTTACAAGTTTCGAAACTAGAAAAGCATTTACGTCAGCAAGGCTGAACTCCAAGTTTGCATTTACTTATGGTAGAGTAGATGTAAAAGCTAAGCTACCTCAAGGGGATGGCACCTGGCCTGCCATTTGGACATTAGGGAAAAACATCACAGAAACAGGTGCGTTTTGGGCTGAAAAATTTGGGACTGTAGGGTGGCCTGCTTGTGGAGAAATAGATATTATGGAACATGGTCTAGGTGGTATAAATCATACTTCTAGTGCTATACATACCCCTTCTAGTTTTGGAGGTACAGTGAATACTTCTTCACAAACATTAGTTGATGTGGCTAATAATTTTTACAAATACTCTTTGATTTGGTCGCCTAATAAAATTGTGTTTTTAGTTGATGACGTTCCATACTACACATATGATCCACCCAATAAAAATTTAAATACATGGCCTTTTAATTCAGATCAATTCTTATTGCTAAATGTAGCCATGGGAGGGGTTGCTGGACCAATTGATTCAAGGTTTACAGAAGGTGAAATGGTAGTTGATTATGTTAGAGTTTATCAATCTGAAGCAATGCTTTCAACCCAAACATTTAAAAAGTGGAATTTGGGACTAGAACTGTATCCTAATCCGGCAAAAAATCAACTTTTTATAAAAAGTAACAAAATTATAGAACAAGTTGGGTTGTACAATACTATTGGTAAAAGAGTTTTTCAACAAAAACATAACAACAAAATTGTTCAGCTTTTTTTAAATGGTTTAGCTAAGGGAATATATTTTGTAAAGATTTTGTCTGAAGGAAAATTAAGTACGCAGAAAATTATTGTTCAGTAATAGTTTTTAAATTTTTAAAAAACTTCCCTCTTTTTTTAATATTACATTGATAATTGTATTTCCTGTAACTTGTATTCTTTTTATAGGTTCTATTTTGTTTGAACAGTTACTAGAAATACCATTTTTACTCATGTCCCTATAAGTACTCTCCTTTAGAACAGATGTATCATCATGAGCAAAAATAGAAAGTCAAAAGGTAGTTAGTAATCTTTTAAATTTTCATGCAGCCACAGTTCCAATAAAATTTCTGAAAAATAAATTTGCTTTTAGGTTGATTTCATTTTTTTTGGTTTAAAATAATTAGTTTTGTTATAAATAGAAAATGTAATGGATTACCTTTTAGAGATCAATAATGTTGTAAAAACATACCAAAATTATACAGCATTAAATGGTGTATCTCTTAAAATTCCTAAAGGCAGTGTTTTTGGATTATTAGGCCCAAATGGAGCAGGAAAAACTTCTTTACTTCGGATCATCAACCAAATAACAACACCAGATTCTGGAACTCTTTATCTAGATGGAGAAAAATTAGCGGCCAAACACATAGGACAAATTGGATATTTACCAGAAGAACGAGGTTTATATACATCAATGAAAATAGGAGAGCAAGCCTTGTACTTAGCCCAACTAAAAGGGCTGTCTAAAGTTGAAGCAAAAAAAAGACTACACTATTGGTTTGATAAATTTGACATTGCTCCTTGGTGGAATAAAAAAATTGGAGAATTGTCTAAAGGAATGGCGCAAAAGGTTCAATTTATTGTTACGGTTTTACATCAGCCTAAATTGTTAATTTTTGACGAGCCATTTTCTGGTTTTGATCCTATAAATGTTCAAACTATAGCTAAAGAAATTTTACAGTTGCGAGATAAGGGGGCTACTATAATTTTCTCTACTCATAGAATGGAGTCTGTAGAAGAAATGTGTGATGAAATTGCTTTGATAAATAAATCTAATAAAATTTTAGATGGAAAATTAAATGATATCAAAAGGCAGTTTAAAACCAATACATTTCAAGTTGGTTTAAAAACAGTCGAATTTTTAGAGGTAGAACGTTATCTAAAAGATAATTTTGATACGTTTCCTGCTAATTTTAAATTGGTAGAAGATTGTTTGTCTCTAAATATAAAATTAAACAAAAATCAATCTGCCAATGATTTGTTACAATACCTAATGTCTAAAGGAGAAGTACAACATTTTGTAGAGTTAATACCATCTGCTAACGAAATTTTTATCAAAGCAGTAAATAACGATTAAGATGCGCAAATTATCATTGATTATAAAGAGAGAGTTTTTTGCTAAAATTAGGAATAAGTCATTTGTTATCATGACTTTTTTAAGCCCAATAATCTTTGTAGGTATGGGGTTTCTAATTTATTTTTTGAATCAAGAAAATGATCAAAATGCAAAAAAGATTCTATTTGTTGATGAGTCTACAATTTTTTCGGAAGAAGATTTTAAGAATACAACATCAATTCAGTTTACAGATTTTTCTGGTTTTGGAATTGAATTTGCAAAAGAAAAAGTAGTACAGAACGACTATTTTGGGGTGCTTTATATTCCTAAGAGCAATAAACCGAAAGAAATCGCAAAAGCGGTTACTTTCTATACCAATGATACGCCAAGTTTTGAATTGACAAAAGTTTTAGAAAGGTATGTAGAAAAGAAATTGCAAAATAAAACTTTAGAAAGTTTTGGTTTGGACTTACAAAGCATGATCACTTCAAAGATTGAAGCTAACCTAAAAATAGTTGACTTTTCAGGAGAAGAAACTTCTCGATTACTAGCAGGACTAAAAATAGGTATTGGAGCGGTTGCTGGCTATTTGCTGATGATGTTTGTTATAATTTACGGGACTTCCGTAATGCGAAGCGTGTTAGAGGAAAAAACAAGTAGAATTGTAGAGGTAATTGTATCTTCTGTAAAACCGTTTCAATTAATGCTCGGCAAAATTATTGGTAACGCTGGCGCTGGGTTATTACAATTTACAATTTGGGGTTTCTTATTGTTTTTTATTTTGTCTATTTTATCTGCATCTCTTGGTGTTGATATGTTTGAAATCCAGTCTTCTAGATTTCCTCAAGCGCCATTGGAAATGGCAAATAATATTGCTAATCCTTCAGAAATGCAATTGCTTTTTAAAGAGATTGTACGACTCCCTATTTTTAAACTATTTATGTTATTTATATTTTATTTTTTTGGAGGTTTTATGTTATATAGTTCCTTTTTTGCCTCTATCGGTGCAGCAGTAGATAGTGAAACTGATACGCAACAGTTTGTGTTGCCAGTAATACTACCGTTAATAGTAGCCGTTTATATAGGTTTTGCTATAGTAATTCATCAGCCAAATGGACTGGTGTCAACAATTTTTTCTCATATTCCATTTACCGCTCCAGTTGTAATGTTAATGCGCGTCCCTTTTGGTGTTTCTTGGTGGGAAATTTTAATTTCTATGCTTATATTACTAGTGTCTTTTATTTTTATGGTATGGCTAGCTGCTAAAATATATGGAGTTGGTATTTTAATGTATGGAAAAAAAACGACCTACAAAGATTTATACAACTGGTTGAAATATAATTGCTTTTAACTTTGTCTTTTTCATAGCTATTTGTTTAATTTAAAACAAGTTGAAGTTGATAAATTGTAATTAAACAAAGAATTGTTTAATAGATTCTTGAATATACTTGCTCTTAAAAAAATATTTTCCAGTTGATAATAAATTTCGGATTTCTAAATTGAAATTTATTGTTTGTAGTCTTTCCTAAAGCAGTACTTAACTTTATTGTTGAGTTTTTGTTTATAAATGAGTAACCCAATCCCAACCCGATAACATCATTTTTTTTTGAAGAAATATATAACCTGCCTACATCAGTTATCGTAAAAAAGTAAGATGTTTTTGAGGTTAAGTATCTGTATTCGATATTGAAGTATGAATAATTAGATGTA
>Ga0209555_10002713_pt1 | contig 12304 bp, 10 predicted proteins | sample SaaInl85LU_5_DNA_FD_184643 | JGI IMG/M metagenome (GOLD analysis project Ga0209555, IMG submission 184643) | Marine microbial communities from expanding oxygen minimum zones in the Saanich Inlet - ESP_85LU_5_DNA (SPAdes) (version 2) | ecosystem: Environmental > Aquatic > Marine > Intertidal... | reverse complement strand
AAAGACCCTATTAGCCTTGGCTGCAGCCGCTGCCATCTCGACTCCTGCTATGGCCGAAGTGAAATTGGGCATCGCCCTGGGATTCACCGGTCCTGCTGAATCACTCGCGGAAGCTATGGCCCGTGGCGCTGAACTGGCGATCAAAGAAGTCAACGAAGCTGGCGGCATTTTGGGCGGCCAGAAAGTATCCTCAACCCGTGCCGACTCAACCTGTGTTGACGCCTCTGCAGCTGCCGCGGCCGCTGACCGTTTGGTGAACTCAGACAAGGTTGACGCGATCGTGGGCGGCCTGTGCTCCGGTGCGACCATTTCTATCTTGCAGAACGTTTCTATGCCTACGGGTACTTTGCAGTTCTCACCCTCGGCTACTTCACCGGCACTGAGCACGCTTGAGGACAACGACTTGTTCTTCCGCGCTAGCCCCTCAGACGCTCGCCAGGGCCAGGTCATCGCTGAAGTGCTGCAGGAGCAGGGCTTTGAGTCAATCGCAATGACTTACACCAACAACGACTACGGCAAAGGCTTGGCGGATGCGATCCAGTCAAACTTTGAAGCAGCCGGCGGCAAGGTCACCATCGTGGCGGCTCACGAAGACGGTAAAGGCGACTACGGCGCAGAAGTAGCGGCATTGGCCCAGGCAGGCGGCGACATCCTAGTGGTCGTGGGTTACCTAGACCAAGGCGGTAAGGGCATCATCCAGTCTTCGCTGGACGCAGGCGCTTATGACCAATTCTTCTTGCCTGACGCAATGATCGGCGACAGCCTGACTGCGGCTATCGGTCCTGATTTGAACGGCTCTATCGGTACCGTACCGGGCACTGACTCAAACGGCGCCACCATTTACAACGAGCTGACCAAAATGGACGGCTTCGACAATGGTCCTTACAGCCCCGAGTCCTATGACGCGGCAGCGATGGTGTTGTTGGCGATGGAAGCTGCGAAAAGCACCACGGGTGCCGACGTGTCTAAGGTCATGTTCGACGTAGCAAACGCACCGGGTACTGAAATCCTGCCGGGTGAGTTGGCTCGTGGTCTGGAAATTCTGCGTAACGGCGGCGACATCAACTACGTCGGTGCTACTGCACTGGAGTTGATCGGTGCGGGTGAGTCTGCAGGTTCCTACCGTGAAGTCTTGGTTAAGGATCAGCAGAACACCACTGTTCGCTACCGTTAATCCTTAACGAGCCTAAGGCGACCCAATCACTTCGGTGCTTGGGTCGTTTTTTTATCTGACAGGTCATCGAATGATTAAAGTTCACGATTTACATAAAAGCTTTGGCGGTATTCACGCGGTCAACGGCGCCACGTTAGAGATTGAAACCGGTTCAATCACTGGCTTGATTGGCCCCAACGGCGCAGGGAAAACGACCCTGTTCAACGTGATCGCCGGGCACTATCAGCCGACCTCGGGTCGCGTCGAGCTAGACGGTGAGGACATCACCGGGCTGCCTCCGCACGAGCTATTTGGCAAAGGGTTGCTGCGTACGTTCCAGCTGGCACACGAGTTCAGCACCTTGAGCGTCCGTGAAAACCTGATGATGGTGCCGCCCAATCAGCCAGGCGAAAGCCTGATGGATACCTGGTTGCGCCCCGCGAAGGTTCGTGAACATGAAAAGCAGGTCCGTGCCAAGGCAGACGAAGTGATCGAGTTTTTGGAAATCGAACACGTGGCCGATGAGCTGGCGGGCAATTTGTCCGGCGGTCAGAAAAAATTGATTGAGTTGGGTCGAACAATGATGGTCGACGCCAAGATCGTATTCCTGGATGAAGTCGGCGCCGGTGTTAACCGCACCTTGCTGGGCAAAATCGGCGACGCCATCCTGCGCTTGAACCAAGAGCGCAACTACACCTTTTGTTTGATCGAGCATGACATGGAGTTCGTCGCGCGCTTGTGCGACCCCGTGATCTGTATGGCTGAGGGCGCGGTTCTGGCCCAGGGCACCATCGATGAAGTGAAGAATAACGAAGCCGTGATCGAGAGCTATCTGGGCACCGGTTTGAAGAACAAAGAGGCCGGCGCATGAGCTTTTTGATTGGCGAGAATATGACCGGAGGATACGGCAGCGCCGATATCCTGCATGACTGCACCATCGGTGTGGATAAAGGCGAGATCGCGGTCATTGTCGGTCCCAACGGAGCGGGTAAGTCGACCGCAATGAAGGCGACCTTCGGGATGCTGGATTTACGACTGGGCCGGGTCATGTTTGATGGCGAGGACATCACGCATCTCAAACCCGAGGAGCGTGTGCTCAAGGGCATGGGATTTGTACCCCAGACTCACAACGTGTTCACCTCGATGAGTGTCGAAGAGAACCTAGAGATGGGTGCCTTTATTCGCCGGGACGACATTCAGTCCACCATGGAGCAAGTGTTCGAGCTGTTTCCGATCTTAAAAGAGAAACGGCACCAGCCGGCCGGCGAATTGTCGGGTGGTCAGCGTCAGCAGGTCGCCGTGGGTCGTGCGCTGATGACGCAGCCCAAGGTGCTGTTGCTGGACGAGCCTACTGCGGGTGTCTCCCCAATCGTCATGGACGAGCTATTTGATCGGATTATTGAAATTGCCCGACAGGGCATCGCCATTTTGATGGTCGAACAAAACGCCAAGCAGGCGCTGAACATCGCCGACAAGGGCTATGTTCTGGTTCAGGGCGCCAACCGATTTACTGACACCGGCGAGGCCCTGATGGCCAACCCCGAAGTCCGCAAAGCATTCCTAGGGGGTTGATATGACGGACGTATTGAATGCGTTGGTGCTGCTCACCAACTTCCTGTTATTGCCGGGTTTGACCTACGGCAGTCAGCTTGCGCTGGGTGCTTTGGGTGTCACCCTGATTTACAGCGTGCTGCGTTTTTCGAACTTTGGCCACGGTGAGCTGATGTCCTTTGGCACCATGTTCACAATCTTTTTTACATGGTTGTTTCAAAGTTGGGGCATCAGCATCAAGCCTCTACCCACGGCGTTGTTGGCCCTACCGATCGGCATCCTGGCGACCATGACCCTGGCTTTGATCATGGACAAGACGGTCTATCGTTATCATCGCGAGAAAAAGTCGTCCAACGTGATCTTTTTGATCGTCTCGATCGGCACCATGTTTGTGATTGGCGGCATTGTGCGTTTTGCCATTGGGCCGGCGGATCAGATCTTTTTTGACGGCACGCGCTTCCTACTCAAAGCCCGCGAGTTCAAGCAGATGACGGGCCTGGATGAGGGCCTAGCCATTCGCATGACCCAAGTGATTACCATTGTCACGGCGGTGGTCGTGGTGGCCTTTATCTGGTGGTTCTTGAACAAGACACGCACCGGTAAATCCATGCGTGCCTATTCGGATAATGAAAACCTGGCGCTGTTGTCGGGAATCGATCCCGCTCGTGTGGTTATGGTGGCCTGGCTGCTGGTCGCAGCCCTGGCGGCCATCGCAGGCACCCTGTACGGCCTGGACAAGTCCTTCAAGCCCTTCACTTATATGCAGCTGCTGTTGCCGATCTTTGCCGCGGCCATCGTTGGCGGTGTCGGCAACCCCTTGGGTGCGATTGCCGGCGGCTACGTTGTGGCGTTGTCCGAAATTGCCGTGACCTTTGCCTATAAGCGGGTGATTGGTTACCTGGTGCCCGAGGACATGCAGCCCGACACCCTGGTGCAGTTGTTATCAACCGATTACAAAATTGCGGTGTCCTTCATCATTTTGGTCATTGTGTTGATCATCAAGCCAACCGGTCTGTTTAGTGGGAAAACGCTATGAGCCAGTTATTTAATCAATACCGTGCGCCGATGCTGTTCGGCTTGATGGCTCTGCTGCTGATCGCAGTGGGTGTTCTGCAAAGCTGGGCGGTGACCTTCACCCTAATCAACCTATGCTTGATCAGTGCGCTGATGGCACTGGGTGTGAACATTCAGTGGGGTTATGCGGGACTATTTAACGTCGGCGTAATGGGTTTTGCTGCGCTGGGTGGTCTGGCTGCGATTTTGGTTTCGATGCCACCACAGCCGGCAGGCTATGCCGCCGGTGGCTGGGGTGTTTTGGGTGGCCTGGCGATCGGTGCGGCGACGGTGTTTGCCTGTGTTTACACCTACCGCCGAACTCATCGCTATCTCTACGTTGGCCTGGTGGCCGTGGTGGGCTATATGTTGATGCGGGCGGTCATTGATCCGGCGGTCGCGGCAATCGAAGCCGTCGATCCTTCGGTCAGTGGCTGGCTGGGTGGTCTGGGCTTGCCTATCGTTTTGGCGTGGCCGGTGGGTGCTTTGTTTGCGGCTGCGGCGGCTTGGTTAATCGGCAAGGTGGCCCTGGGCTTGCGCTCGGACTATCTGGCGATCGCCACCCTAGGTATTTCCGAAATCATTATTTTCTTCCTAAAGAACGAGGATTGGTTGACCCGGGGCGTTAAGAATGTCAACGGCCTGCCACGTCCGGTTCCCTACGAGGTCGATCTACAGGAATCCGCAAGCTTCCAAAGCTGGGCTCAGTCGCTCAGCATGCCGGTCGACGATGCCTCGGGCTTGTTCGTCAAGATCCTTTACACCCTGCTGTTTGTCGCGGTACTCGCGCTGATCATGTATCTGTCTGAAAAAGCGCTCAAGTCACCCTGGGGCCGGATGATGCGTGCGATTCGTGATAACGAAACCGCAGCGGCGGCCATGGGCAAGGACGTGACCTGGCAACACTTACGAGTCTTTGTGCTGGGCAGTGCCGTGATCGGCTTGGCCGGTGCGATGCTGGTCACCTTGGACGGTCAGTTCACGCCGACGACTTATAATCCGTTGCGCTATACCTTCCTGATCTGGGTCATGGTGATTATTGGTGGTAGCGGTAATAACTGGGGTGCGGTGTTGGGCGGTTTCTTTATCTGGTTCTTCTGGATCCAGGCCGAACCCATTGGATTGTGGTTGATTGAGGCACTCACCAGTGGCATGGATCCTGCCAGTGCCGTCAAGGCGCATCTGCTTGAGGGCGCGGCTCATATGCGTTTAATGACGGTCGGTATTGTCTTGCTGATCACATTGCGCTTCGCACCCAAAGGCCTGATCCCTGAAAAGTAGGCAGGCGCGTTGAGTAAGCTGCTTGCTCTGTTACTGGGCCTGGCCGGTGTGGCGGTGTATGTGTACCGCCGTCGGTGGGTCAAGCGCCTACAGCGGCAAACTCGCCAGGATGCCCAGCGCATCCTCGAAAATCGCATATTAAACGCCTGCCGATTTTCAGGTTTGGTGCCGATCGTGCAGGCGGGTCAGCCGGCATGGCTTGATCTAGAGCTCGATCAGGTATGGCACGCTGATCCGAACGCGGCGGTGGATGATGAATTTGCCGAGCGTCTGGCTCAGCTGGCCGATGCCGTAACGATTGACGAGTTGTACACCAACGGGGCGGCCCAGGCGCCCATGTGCTGCGTGCTGGATTACCCCACCTCCCTAAGGGTTCGCGCCGATGCCTGGCTTGCGGATGAGCAGACACCGATTACCCTTGATCCCGGCCCTTATCTCATCAAAGGTGATTGGCCAGTGTTGAGTCCGAGTTTGCAGGACCTGCGCGATTGAACCTGGTCCAGTGATTGATGTCTCACTAGTGACTCGCACAAGGACCTTGATCATGAAACGAATCTTCGCTGTTATCCTCTCGCTGCCTCTGCTCGCGCATGCTGGGCTTTTTGATGACATCAAAACTGCAGTGACCGGACATATTGCCGATTTCCAGTCCCGCAGCCAGCCCGACCAGATCTTAGAAGGCGCCACCGTTGTCCGCAGTACTGCGTTTCGCACGGATGATCCGGGCCAGGATGTTTTGCATACCGGCCAGGGCGGCGTTTCCTTGGTACAACAGGACGGCATGACCTATATCCAGCTTCATGCAGATGTCGAGATCGGCTTGGCGCCGGATTTGTACCTGTACGTTTCTGACGCGGGCGGCATTAATACTGAGGCGCGCTTTAATGAAACCGCCCAAATTGAGATTGCCCCCTTGGTTAAAGGCAAGGGCGCAAGTTACTACTCCCTGGGTGAATTAACCGACGAGCAAATTGCAGGGCTGGCTTCAGTCACGGTCTGGTGCAAGCAATTCGGTGAGTTTATGGCCTCAGCGGATTGGTGAGTGGTTGACCGGTTCGACCTGGCATTGGCCACTTGTTTTGGCTGGTTTGCGAATGCGGTTGTTTCAAACTAATCTCTGGTTGAGATGTTTTTGAGGTCGGGCTGAGTTATGTGGCGAGGGATGCTAGTCGCGCTCTTTGCGAGTGTACTGGGGGGCTGTCAGACAGTGGCAACCAAGCCAGTTCAAGTCGAGATCATGTCGGCAAGCGAGTGGCGGCAGTCCACTTCTGCGCCTCAAGTTGAGGATGCTTTGCTAAGCCCGTCAGACGCGGCGAGCTTTTTGCGTCGAACCGGGTTTGAGCCATCCCCTGGCGAAGTGATGGCCGCCAGCCAGTTAACTCGACATCAGTTGATCCAGCAGACGCTCCAAGGACTATCGACTCGCCCCGTTGTCTCGCCACCCGATTGGGTACGCGATGATCCGCGCTATTGGTTGCGTGGGTTGATGGATGAAGAGTTTCGCCAGGCTTTCAATAACGCTCGAGCCGCAGAGGTCGGGCAGCTCCGCCAATGGTGGGTGCAGCAAATGATACAGACCCCCTCGCCAATGGCTGAGAGGTTGGTTTTGTTTTTTGATAATCGCTTAGTCGCCGGGTTCAGCGGGCTAAATGACAATAGTCATGCGCTTTGGCAACACCATCAGTTGATTCGCGACCATGCCACCGGTGATTACCGTGGTTTGATTCAGGGCTTGGTACGCGATCCGGCGGTGCTCATGTATTTGGACAATGATCGAAATACCAAAGATGCCCCAAATGAAAATTTGGCTCGCGAGATTATGGAGCTATACGTGCTCGGCGAGGGTAACTACACCGAAGCTGACGTTAAGCAAGCGGCCAGGGCGCTGACCGGGTACGGGTTTACTGATCTAGGTGGGACTCGGTTCCAGTTGCAGGGCTGGAATATTGCCGGCGGTTCTAAATCGATCCTGGGTCAGCGTGGTCAGTTTGACGGCGACGACCTACCCAGAATTTTGTTGGACCAGCGTGCGGCGGCAGAGCACCTCGTACGCGGGCTTTGGTACGAATTCGTGTCTACCCAGGCGCCCGCACCGGCGGTTATTGATCAGTGGACCGATGCGGCTATTGCACTGGATTACCGGATTGATCATTTGCTGGATGTGATTTTGTATTCTCCGGAGTTTTGGGATCCGGCTCACCTAGGTTATGGCGTAAAAAGTCCGGTGGAATTTGTGGTGGGCGCGGTTCGCGCGACTCAATCTGCGCATCTTTCGCCCGTGGCTTTGGTGTCTGCTATTCAAGGCCAGGGGCAAAACCTATTTGATCCGCCAGATGTCAGTGGTTATGCCGGCGGTGTTAACTGGCTAGCCCCGGAGTTTCTGGTTGAACGCCAAGCCTTTGCACGCTCGTTTGCGCAGGGTTGGATGGCCAAGACACCCGAGCAAAACTTCGACACGCCCCTCTATTTATTGCTGGGGGGAGAAGCCTATTTTGGTCCCCCCGCCTATGAGGTCACGGTCGTGGGTGAACACGGGCGGTGGACAGGGTCAGCCTCAGAGCTCGAGCATGCACGTGACACTGAACGCTTGGGCCGATATCAAGATGACAGTGAGATTGAGTGGGCCCGCATCCCGATTCAATTGCCCAGTCACATCAGCGCGGGTGAAGCCACGGCACTGGAAGTCCGGTTTATGTTTGATGCGGCCGGCAGTACTGGAGATCGAAACTTGTTTGTCGGCGGGGCTCAGTGGCGAGGACAATCCTTCGCTGCCAATCTGGGCACCCAGACACCGGGTTGTCGGGGTAACTCTGAAAATACGCGCAGGAATCCAGGAAAACTTTATTGCGCGGGGACGTGGCGTTTAGATCTGCAAGCGGTCAAATCGCAAGCGGACCAGGTATTTAAAACGCCCCAGCCGGTTAGTGGTGATCTGAATACTCGTGGTTTTTATGTGCGCTGGGCGAATGCGCCAGATGATCGTTACCGCTCGATGAACGTCATTCTCGATGGTTTGGAATTTGAAGGGCGTGAATGGGAGATCTTTAGCTTCAAGTACGCCATCGACGATCGCGGCACCTACAAGATTGATTTCACGGGCGACGAGTGCATTCCAGATTGCTTCACACGTTGGCCAGCCAAAGCCTGGCGCGATGAGGTCGGGAGACCTCATGTTAATGTGCCCTATTCAAGCGCAGATCAGTGGGCCTACGATCAATACAACGGCTTGACTAAGGATGACAAACGTTTGGTTAAGGCTTTGATGGGTGCCATTGTGGATCTGCCGTTGACGTCGCGAACCTTTGAACGAGATCCCGCGGTCTTAGCGTTTTGGACTGAGACTCAAGCCAAGTTCATTGAGAAGTCTCAAAGCCGACGGTGGCGGTTGTCGCCTCAGCCCAAGGTTCGAGTGTTGGGTGATGCTCGGCAGATGGCCATGATGAGCATGGGAGGCATGATGAATTCGATGCAAATGGATTATCAGGTGGCCGCTGGCGAGGTATCCATACAGCAGTGGTTGGACCAGGCAGAACCCCTGGGGCCTGCTTGGCAATGGGGCTTGGCGGTTCAGGCGGACGCTAGTAACTATCCAGAGGTGCTGCAGCACCCGGGCTATTATTTGAGGTAAAAACGATGCGCCGAAGAACATTTATGCACCTGACGGGTGCTCTAGGCTTGGGCTGGACCTTGCCCGGGTGGGCCGCGGCTGATACCGGTCGAACCTTGGTGTTGCTCCACCTAAAAGGCGCAAACGATGGCCTAAATACGCTCATCCCATTCGATAATGACGACTACAAAAAGCTGCGGCCGAAAATAGCGCTCCCCAAGAGCGAAGCGATCGAGATGGGAGACTCGGCGGTCGGCCCGCTTGGGCTTCACCAACGGATGGCAGCCTTGGATGCGTCATTTAATAACGATTTGGCGGTGCTTCCCGGTGTGGGCTATCCCAGTCAAAATCGATCACACTTTAAGTCCGTCAAACTATGGGCAACGGGTAGCGATGGGATTCGGGCCAATCGAAAGGGCTGGCTGGTTGACGCCGTTGAGCGTCAGTTTGCTGCTGAATCGATTGAGCTGCATGGAGCCAGTCTAGATGGATCGCTAGAGGTGTTTCGGGCGGGCAACGGCCGATACCTTTCAATGGCGCGTCTCAGTCAGCTCACCGGGCTGAACGTCTCGAAGTCAATGGAGCAGAGCAACGGGTTGTTAAACCTGGTTCAGAATCGCACCCAGACCTTGTCCGAGACCTCGCAGGCGCTAGAAGCTAAGCTCAGCCGCGCGCGACGATTGCCGGTGCGAATGCCGCATGGGGAGCTTTCCGCTCAGTTGACGGAAGTCATTCGGCTGATCAGTTCGGGCGCTCGCGTGCCGGTGATGCACGTCACACTGGATGGGTTTGATACGCATGAGGGGCAGCTGTGGCGACATCCAAGGTTATTAGAGGAGTTATCCCAGAGTCTCGCAGCGTTCCGGCAAAACTTGATTCGTTTGGGTCACTGGGACGAAACCCTGTTGATGACTTATGCCGAATTTGGCCGCCGGGCTGGAGAGAATGGGTCCGAAGGAACCGACCATGGAACCGCTAACACTCACTTCGTGATGGGAGGCAAAGTGCGCGGTGGAATGTATGGAGAACATCCTCGCTTGGATCGCCTGGAGGATGGGGACATGGTTCACTCGATGGATTATCGGGCGATTTATCAGACGATCTCGTCGCACTGGTGGGGCGACCCGCTCGCTTGGGCCGAGTATTCCGATCCGCGGTTAGCCGGGTTGCTGCGGGTTTAGTTCGCGCGATGGGTTCCCTAAACTCGCCTCAGTACCCCCGGTTTAACCCCGTAAACCTCTTCAAACGCGGTGTAGAAACCGGACACTGAACTAAACCCGCATTCCAGTGCGACGGTCAGCACACTCGATGAGTTCTTGGCCAACAGGCGGTGGGCGTGGGCCAGCCGCATGCGCCGTACAAATTGATGAATGCCCATCCCCATGTAGCGCTTGAACAGGCGTCGAGCGATCGCGACGGATAGACCGGCACTGTGGGCAATATCTTCAACGCGAATGGCCTCGGTATAGCGTTCCAATACAAACTGGGTCATCCGTTCGAGCCGATCTAGGTCAGCGGGCGGAGGCACCTCGGTTTGGCCTTGTGAAAATCCATCCATACTCATACGGCGGATGCGTGTTGCGATTTCCTCCAGCACCTGCGGCGCGGCCCGTTCAGGTCGGTTGATCAAATCGGTATGCCATTGCATGAATTGCAGGTAGTCATAGTGGGTAATCGGGACGCGGATCATCTGGCCCTGAAATAACCGACTTAGCAGATCCGAGGGCATGTTCAGCTCGCTGAGGTGTTCCAGTGGCAGATTCAGATTAATGATTTCCCCGTTGCCGACCACCTGTGTGGTTTGGTGCTCAAATTGGGCCCAAAACAGGGTGATGTGGTCGGGCTCGACCCAGACCTCGCCATGGGGCGTTTCATACAGCATCCGGGCGCCGCGAATCAGATTGACCTCTAGGTGCGGATGGGTGTGCGCCTGTTCCATACAGTGAGGGGCATGGTGTTGGATGCTAAAGCCAGCGTTGGGTGTTGTTTCCATGAGGCCCAAAGTTGTTGTTTTTTCGTAACCATAGCGAGTTTTTTCGGAAGTGGCGAGTCAGAGTTGCAGGGCATAGTGCGTAAGCCGAATGGCTAATAAATATAACGAGGTATGCCGAATGAAGAAGACTCTGATCGCGCTTGCGACCGCCGCGCTGATGGCGTCCGGTGCGCACGCTCGCACGCTGGTCATCAACACCGATGACCAAAACCCTGCACCCAAAGAAGCCTTTACCTTTGCCGTAGAGAGCTTCAAGCAGAAGTATCCTGACATTGAAGTTGAATGGAACAACTTTGATCGTGAGGGTTATAAAACCCGTATTCGTAACTTTCTAACTGCAGATGCGCCGGACGTGGCGACCTGGTACCCCGGAAACCGGATGGCGCCGTTCGTCGATGCTGGCTTGTTCACTGATATTTCTGATGTCTGGGCTGCTGAGGGCTTGGATACCGAAATGGCCAGTGTCGAAGCCACCATGACCCGTGATGGCAAGCAGTGGATGGTTCCCTATAGCTACTACCAGTGGGGCATCTACTATCGCAAAGACTTGTTCGAAAAAGTCGGTGTTGAAGTGCCTGAAACCTGGGACGAGTTGCTGGCCGCGTCAGCCACGCTGAAAGAAAACGGAATTACGCCGTTCACCATTGGTTCGAAGTTTAAATGGACCACAGGCGGTTGGTTTGACTACTTAAACCTGCGTCAAAACGGTTATGAGTTCCACATGGACCTGACCTCCGGCAAGGTCCCGTACACCGATTCACGTGTGCAGGCCACCTTCGATCGTTGGGATGAGCTGGTGACTAACGGGTACTTCATCGAAGATCACGCCACCTATAACTGGCAGGAAGGCATGGCGCCGATGGTGCAGGGCAATGCTGCGATGTACCTGATCGGTAACTTCGCAGTGGCGCCTTTCAAAGAAGCGGGCCTGACCGAAGACCAGTTGGGCTTCTTCCAGTTCCCTGAAATCACTGCGGGCTTGCCGATGGCTGAAGACGCGCCTGCCGATGCATTCTTTATCCCCTCAGGGGCTAAGAACGTCGACGACGCCAAGCTGTTCATTGCGCACATTGCATCACCTGAAGTGCAGACTGAAATGAACAAGATCCTAGGTCAGTTGCCGCCTTCAAGTGAAGCACAGGTCGCTGCGGATCCGTTCTTGGAAGCCGGCTTTGAGATGCTGTCCAACGCGTATGCGCTGGCTCAGTTCTACGATCGTGATGCGCCTGCAGCCATGGCCAAAGCTGGCATGGACGGCTTCCAGGAGTACATGGTTAAACCCGAACGTCGTCAGCAGATCTTGGAAAACCTAGATCGCGTCGTCGACCGCGTCTACAAGTAAAGGAGTCGGCCCCGCCGCTTGGCGGGGCCATCCACTATGCTGACATCTCAACAAAAACGCGCACTGACTCCCTGGCTCTTTATGGCTCCGGGCATTGCGTTGTTTGCTATTTATGTCGTCTGGCCTATTGGTCAAAGCTTACGTTTGAGCCTTTACCAATGGGATGGCTTATCCCCGCCAACCTTCATCGGCTTCGAGAACTATATCGAGCTGTGGTATGACCCCACGTTTTTGGTGGCTCTCAAGAACAACGTGCTGTGGTTGGTGCTGTATATGTTGGCGGTGCCCTTTGGGTTGTTTGTGGCACTTTTTTTGAACCAAACC
>Ga0209555_10002709_pt1 | contig 12311 bp, 10 predicted proteins | sample SaaInl85LU_5_DNA_FD_184643 | JGI IMG/M metagenome (GOLD analysis project Ga0209555, IMG submission 184643) | Marine microbial communities from expanding oxygen minimum zones in the Saanich Inlet - ESP_85LU_5_DNA (SPAdes) (version 2) | ecosystem: Environmental > Aquatic > Marine > Intertidal... | reverse complement strand
TTGATTTTCGCGCGCGAGCATACGACATCTGGCAGGACTGTCATCAACGAAATTGAATCATGCCGACACATACCGACACAAAAACACTGCCATACACTGCGCAGCAAATGTACGATCTGGTCGCGGATGTGGCGTCCTATCCGCAGTTTTTGCCGTGGTGTGCTGCTGCGCGCATCAGAAGTAGGACGGACCAAGGAGCATCTGAGGTCATGCTTGCGGATCTGGTCATCAGTTTCAAAGTGTTCCGCGAACGTTTTGGCAGCAAAGTGGTTCTGTATCCGGACGATCAGAAAATTGAGACGACCTACATCGATGGCCCATTCAAATATATGGAATCAACGTGGAGTTTCAAAGACGTAGAAGGTGGTGTTGAAGTAACCTTCTTTGTGGATTTTGAATTTAAGAACGCCATTCTTCAAGGCATTATTGGTGTTGTGTTTAACGAGGCGATGCAGCGGATTGTGCGCGCGTTTGAGCGCCGCGCTGATGCACTTTACGGCGGCTAGAACGCCAACGGCCACCCCGAAGGATGGCCGCTGTTCTGTCTAGCAAGTTGGACGCTAAGTTACGACGTTGTATCGTAGGCGCGCTCACCGTGTACTGCCAAATCAAGGCCGGTTTGCTCTATTTCTTCATCCACACGCAGCGGGGTGATTGCCTTCACGATGTAGACCAAAGCGATTGTGACGACGGTTGTGAAAACGCCCACGATTGCCAGTGATCCAAGTTGCGCAACCCACGTACCTTGACCAACCAATGCAATTACGATTGTGCCGAAAATGCCGCCGACACCGTGTACTGCGAACACATCGAGCGTGTCGTCAATCTTGAGCGTGTTGCGGACCAATACGACGGCCTCTTGGCACAAGATGCCAGCAACGCCGCCGATGCACAGGGCCGTTACCGGATCAACAAAGCCAGAGGCGGGCGTGATCGAAGCCAGCCCTGCGATTGTTCCAGTCACGATCCCGACGAGAGAGGCCTTGCCGAACTTGACCTTTTCCCACAGCGCCCATGACAACGAGGCGGCCGCCGCTGAGATATGCGTGACGGTCAGGGCCATCGCGGCGCCACCATCTGCCGCCAGTTGAGATCCACCATTGAAGCCAAACCAGCCAACCCAAAGCATTGCCGCGCCGATCATGACGTAGCCCGGGTTGTGGGGGGGCTTGCTTTGTTCTTTGCGTGCGCCAAGCATCACCGCAATGATAAGGGCCGCGAGGCCAGCTGTCTCATGGACCACGATGCCACCAGCGAAGTCGCGGGCACCTGTCTCACCAAAGATGCCGCCGTCCGCCAACATGCCGCCACCCCAGATCCAGTGAACCACAGGTGCGTAACAAAGCAGCATCCACAGGCCAGAAAAGAGCAGAACAAAGCCAAAGCCAACACGCTCAACATATGCGCCGACAATCAATGCGGGTGTGATGACTGCAAAGGTCATTTGGAAGGCAAAAAACAGAACCTCGGGGATTGTACCTGCCAAAGTGTCTGCGTCGATGCCGGCAAGGAACATCTTGTCCAAACCGCCCCAATAGCCGCTCGTGCCGCTGCCAAAAGCGATGGAATATCCGAAGGCTAGCCACAATACGCTCATTAAACACGCGATTGCGTAGCAGTGCATAAATACGCTCAAAACGTTGCGCGAACGAACCAGGCCGCCGTAAAATAGTGCCAAACCTGGCAATGTCATAAACAGAACCAGCGCCGTCGCGACGATGATCCAAGCTGTATCTGCCCCTACCATGATACCCTCCTAAGGTGTTGTTGAGGTGCAGTAAGCATGGGGGTTGCGCCTGATAAAGAGGCAGTGCGTGTATGTGTGTGCTTAAATTATCAGCAGGCTAAGTGTGCGTGTTTACTGTGCGGTAACGCAGCCTGTTTGCTTAATTAATGGGCGAAACGCAAAACTACTGGCTTTCAAAAAATCGTATCAACATCCCAAGAGCATGGTCCCGTGCAGCGCTCCGGACATGTGTCCGCCCCAATGCGCCAAACTCAATCGTTTCTGTGAGACAGGCGTCCGTCGGTTCGTCAAAAAGGGCAAAGCAAACGCGCCCCTCGGGTTTGAAGTCAGAGCCACCTGGCCCCGCAATTCCAGTGATTGAGACACTTGTCCGCGCATCAGATCGCGCCACTGCACCCCGCGCCATTTGCTCGGCTACTTCAGTACTGACGGCACCGTGCTGGGCGAGTGTCTCAGGGGTGACGCCAAGCATCATTTCTTTTGCGCTGTTGGCGTAAGTTGTGAACCCGCAAACGACCACATCCGAGCTACCAGCAACTTCCGTAAGCGCTGCACTGACCATGCCACCGGTGCAACTTTCGGCGGTTGCGATCGTACGGTTTACGCGCCGTGCCGCCTCAAGGGTTTTGTTGGCTAATTCAGAGTGCATGGGCGAGCCCCGCCAAAACAATTACCCCAATCGCTGCAAAAATACCGGCGATGACATCATCCAGCATCACGCCCCAATGGTCATGTCGGCGGTCTGCCATGCCGACCAACCAAGGTTTCCAAATGTCAAAAAGCCGAAAGAGCGTAAAAGCAGCGATCCATCCGGGCCAAAGTGCCAGCAGATCAGCGCCCGCAGCCTGTGCGCCGATTATAACGGGCAAAAGTGCTATCCATTGGCCAATGACCTCGTCGATCACAATAATAGACGGGTCGTGATCGTCACTTCCTGCAGTCATGATTTTCGTGGCCCAAACGCCTTTCGCAAACCCCACGACCAAAGCAACGCTGAAAAGAACTGGTCCACCAAGCGTGGCGAGCGCCCACCCAAGCGGAAGGGCGGCAAGCGATCCCCATGTGCCTGGGGCAGGGCGCATGTGGCCAACATAGCCCACGGTACCAATTAAATGAGCGAGTTGTTTCATGGTTTGATCAACGTGGCAGTTGCCAGTGCGGCGATGCCTTCACCACGCCCTGTAAATCCAAGTTTTTCGGACGTGGTCGCTTTTACGCTGACCCGCGTAACGTCGAGGCCCATGATCTCGGCCATTTTCTCGCACATTTGCATCGCGACTGGCCCGATCTTTGGAAATTCACAGACCAACGTGCAGTCAACGTTTGAGATGGTATACCCGCGCTCCGTCGCGCGGCTAACGGCGTGGCGCAAAAAGATGTCTGAGGCGGCACCTTTCCATTGCGCCTCACTTGGCGGGAAATGCTGTCCGATATCCCCGTCCGCAAGGGCGCCGTAAATCGCATCCGTCACGGCATGCATTCCGACGTCCGCATCAGAATGACCTTGTAGGGCGCGATCAAAAGGCACTTTCACGCCGCATAGAACTACATGATCACCGTCACCAAAGCGGTGTACGTCATAGCCATTGCCAACGCGAATATCCATGGCAGCCTGTCCTTTCAAAATACGTGCGGCGCGGGCAAAATCTTCGGGCGTCGTCACTTTGATATTGTCTTCTGAACCGGGCACAATCTGTACCGGTATATTTGCCGCACGAGCAATTTCCACATCGTCAGCCGCATCACCTTTATGGGCAAGATGGGCCTCTAAAAGGGGGGCAAGGTGAAACCCTTGGGGTGTTTGCGCGCGCATTAATGTGCTGCGATCTTGTGTGCCGGACACCTGTCCGCGGTCATGTGTCCAAAGCGCGTCGGTGACCTGAAGGCCCGGTGCAGCACCTTTGGCGGTGTTAAGGGCCGTAATTACCCCATCAATCACAGTATCTGAGACACACGGGCGCGCCACATCATGGATTAGAACCTGATCAAAGCCTTGTTTTTGTGCTTCTTTTAGTCCGCATAGAACAGATGCGTTTCGAGTTTCACCGCCAAGAATACGAGTGATCCCATCAAATGAGATACCCTCGATGTCACGCATAATATCATCTTGATGAAGCACCAGAATGATAGTGGACACGTGTCCGCAAACGCGAAAGCGGTCAAGTGTCCATGCTGCAATCGGACGACCTGCAACATACTGCCATTGCTTTGAAATATCACCACCGGCACGGGTTCCACGGCCAGCTGCGACGATAATCGCAGCGGTCTTTGGTTTGGTGTCGTGGGCAGTTGTCATGGGAATAGGATGTATCAATCTTTACGGGTGATACAACTGAAATGGCGTGCATTGAAATTGCAGTAATGATTAAAATATAGGCATCAGGCATTTTTTGTCTAATTTATGTGCAGTTTAGCATTGTGTGTGCTCTGAGGATCGCTAGGCATAGAAGAATGAACACCTCAGCCGACCGATCAACACCACTCAGTCTTCCAAACCCGCCGGTTATGCTTGCCCCGCTCGCGGGCATTACGGATTTGCCGTTCCGAAAGCTGGTGAGCAAATTTGGGGCCGGTCGTGTTGTCAGCGAAATGGTTGCCTCACAAGAGCTGCTGAGCAGTCGTCCTGGCACGCGCGAAAAAGCAGAACTTGGTGCCGAGGTTGAAAATACAGCAGTTCAGCTTGCGGGCCGTGATCCTGAATGGATGGCCGAGGCCGCGCGTCAGGTTGCCGACATGGGCGCAAAAATTATTGACATCAACATGGGGTGCCCCGCAAAAAAGGTCACCAGCGGGTATTCTGGCAGTGCCTTGATGCGCGATTTGGACCATGCGCTTAAACTAATTGATGCAGTGGTCGAGGCCGTGAATTTACCGGTGACGCTAAAGACGCGCCTTGGTTGGGATGAAAATCTGCTTAATGCGCCCGAGTTGGCGGTGCGCGCTGAACAAGCGGGCGTGCAACAGATCGTCATTCACGGTCGCACCCGCTGTCAGTTCTATAAAGGTGCCGCAGATTGGGCGGCGATCGGGCGGGTTAAGGATGCGGTGAACATTCCCGTCATTGCGAACGGCGATATTACGGATGCACAAACAGCGCGCAACGCGCTTGATCAATCAGGGGCCGACGGGGTCATGATCGGCCGCGGTGCGCAGGGCCGCCCGTGGGTTCTGGCCGAAGTTGCCCATGCGATTTACGGCGATCAATCTGCCATTGGTGCGCCGGATGTTCCAAGCGGTGCTGATCTGTGTGATCTGGTCTCAGGCCATTTTGAAGACATGCTGGCGTTCTACGGAAGCTCCCTTGGGGGGCGCGTCGCACGTAAACATTTAGGCTGGTACATGGATTTTGCGCAAACGCCAGCAGCCCTTCGTCGCGAAGTTCTGACTGCGGATTCAAGTGTCGTATTGAGCCTTTTGCCGCTCGCCTTGCAACAGCATCAGGAGGCCGCGTAACAATGGACCGCGCACTTTGGATATCACTTCCGTCGCCTGTCGTTCTTATCGGGGCTGATGATTGTGTGATCGATATGAACCCGGCGGGCGAAAGTTTTCTGAATGTATCGTGCAAGTCGCTGATCGGGAAGTCGCTCTGGGATACGGTTCTACGCGCGGCACCGATGGAAGGCGCTATGCAAAAGGCGCGCAGCAGCCATTCAACCCTTTACATCAACGACGTCATTGTGGGGGACGCGGGAAAAGGTGGCATGGCGTACAATATTCAGGTGGCGCCGCTTCAAGGAACGGAAGGCGGCATGATTATGCTGATGTCGCCGCGTGAATTAACCACGCGCATTGACACATCGCGGACATCCCATTCTGCGGCGCGGTCTGCGATTGGCATGTCCGAAATGCTCGCACATGAGATTAAAAACCCCCTCGCTGGCATAACGGGTGCGGCGCAACTTTTGTCCATGAACCTGTCAAACGGGGACAGGGAAATGACGGATCTAATTGTTGAGGAAACCCGCCGGATTGTGAAGTTGCTTGATCAAGTTGAGATGTTCGGGAACCTTCAACCGCCTGAGCAGAAAGTGGTTAATATTCACGACGTTTTGAACCGTGCTCGGCGGTCGGCGCTGGTCGGATTTGGCGCGCATATGACAATCGCTGAGCACTATGACCCATCGCTGCCATCGACCCTTGGTGACGCGGATCAATTGCTGCAGGTCATTCAGAACTTGCTGAAAAATGCCTCGGAGGCGGCGGACCGCCGTGGGGGGCATATCGATATTCGAACTTATTACGAGCACTCTTTGAGAGTGCGGCGCGCCGACGGTGAACATGCCCCGCTGCCGCTTCAGATTGAGATTATTGATGACGGACCTGGCCTTCCGCCCGAGTTGGAAAATGACATTTTTGAACCCTTTGTATCGGGTAAAGAAAACGGGACGGGGCTTGGGCTGGCGTTGGTTGCGAAGATCGTGGCTGACCACCATGGCTGGCTGCGGGTTGAGAGTGAACCCGGCAAGACGATGTTCCGAATTAGCCTGCCGCGTGCGCCCAAACATATGAAAGACCAGACTGAATGACTGACAGCCAACTTATTGTTTTGAGGACTTATTAATATGGATGGCACTGTTCTTGTTGCTGATGATGATCGCACAATTCGAACCGTTTTGACCCAAGCACTGACCCGCGCAGGATGTAAAGTGCACGCGACCGCCAGCATGGTAACGTTGCTCCGATGGGTCGAAGAAGGGAAGGGCGATTTGGTTGTTTCGGACGTGGTTATGCCCGACGGCAACGGCCTTGATGCGCTACCCCATATCACCAAAGCGCGGCCCAACTTGCCGGTGATCATTATCTCGGCACAGAACACAATAATGACCGCAATTCAGGCCACTGAGAAAGACGCCTACGACTATCTCCCCAAGCCATTTGACTTGCCCGATTTGATGAAGCGCTGTGCCAAAGCGCTTGAGACGAAGCGGAAAAGCCCTGCGGTTTCGCAGCCGCCTGTGAAGGACGAGGATGAGTTGCCTCTGGTCGGGCGGACTGTCGCAATGCAGGCGCTTTATAGGTTAATTGCGCGGGTGATGAACACTGATCTGTCGGTGCTAATTTTGGGCGAAAGTGGCACTGGTAAATCGCTTGTAGCACGCGCAATCCATGATTTTTCTGATCGTCGCAGCCTTCCTTTTGTTGTTGTTGGCGAGCGCGATTTAGAAGGTGTTGACGGTCCGGCGAATGTGTTGTCGCGGGTACGCGGTGGTACGCTTGTCTTTGACGAAATTGCGGATCTCAGCCTTGAGGCGCAAGCGCGGGTGGTGCGCATGTTGGATAGCATGCCGGAACCTGCTCCGCGGGTTATGGCAGCTAATCAGTCAGGTCTGGCTGAGCGTACAGAGCAGGGTTTGTTCCGTGAAGATTTATTCTACCGGCTATCTGGCGTGACGCTTTCTGTGCCGCCGTTACGTGAACGCGTGGAAGATATTGAACTTCTTGCGGCACATTTTTTGAGCCGTTCTGATCGGAGTGGTGGGCCGCCAAAGTTTTTCTCTGACGAGGCGATGGACCTGCTCCGCAACTATAGCTGGCCCGGAAACGTGCGCCAATTTGAACATGCTATCAAGCGTTTGGTCGTCACTGTCGCAGAAGAGCAAATTACCGAAGCACAAGTTGAAACCATGCTTCGCAACCAACCAGCCGTTAGCACAACCCTGCGCGCAGGTGAGGGTGAAAAACTGTCAGCATCGGTCTTTAAACATCTAAGACGATACTTTGATCTGCACGGTGGAGAGCTGCCGCCCGAAGGGCTTTACGGTCGAATTTTGCGCGAAATTGAGATGCCGCTGATCGAGATCGCGCTTGATGCGACCGGCGGGAATCAAGCTAAATGTGCCGATCTTCTTGGCATCAACCGCAATACCTTGCGAAAAAAGATCACGGACCTCGATATTGAGGTGACACGCCGACGCAAATTGATGTAAATACATCACATAAGCGTGGCCAAATGGTCGCATAGCGCCTGCTAAGGGCGCGCAAGGCTAGGGTGAGGCGAGATGAGGCTACGTGCGGACCGCAGGTTTTGGGATCGGCTGAGCCGATTTTATCGGCGCCGTAGTACCCGCAGCGCGTTTACCGTTTTTGTCGTAGCACTCGGTCCCATACTCGCGATTGCAACGTTTACTGTTCTTGGCCCATTGCAAGATCAAGCTGTTGGGAACAGTCTTCGGCTAGTGCTGTTGGCAGACCTCGTCTATGCACTTGTCGTGGCGACCATGGTTGCCAGTCGTGTCGCGCAAATGATTGCAGCACGGCGTGCGAAATCTGCGGGATCGCGGCTGCATTTAAGGTTAACGGGTGTTTTCGCCCTTGTTGCGCTTCTTCCAACTATTCTTGTGGCGATTTTTGCGGGGCTGACAGTGAACGTGGGGCTTGAGGGCTGGTTCTCTGATCGGGTGCGCGGTGTAGTTGGGGCCTCATTAACGGCAGCGCAGGCCTATGAAACCGAACAGCGCGAAGACCTAATTCGGGATGCGCAGATCCTCGCGCGCTTCTTGAATGTGTCGCAGCGGGACGGGGTGTTGAGTGATGCAGAGCTGCGCCTTGTGTTGGGTCAAGTGCAGCCGACCATCCAAAATCCGTTGGCCGAGGCGTTTATTATCGATGGGAACGCTGAAATCCGCGCGCGCGGTGCGGGCAGTTATTTGTTCAACTATGAAGAGCCTGCTGAACGGTATTTCGATGAAGCGCGTGATAACGGCGTTGCAGTGATTGAGGATTGGGGGCGTGACGAGTTTCGTGCGCTTGTCCCTCTTGCAAATTCACTGGACCGGTTTGTTTATATTAGCCGTGAAGTTGACGGCGCTATTTTGCAGTTGCTTGATGACACCCAACAAAGTGCCAAATTGTACCAACAATTAGAACAGGACCGTGGGCGCCTTTTGTTTGAATTTGGTCTTCTTTATCTTGGGTTTGCTGTCATCTTGATCCTTGCAGCGATTTGGTTGGGCCTTTGGTTTGCAGAGCGTCTTGCACGGCCCGTTGGTAGGTTGGCTGGTGCTGCGCGTCGGGTAGGCATGGGGGACCTTGATGTTGTTGTGCGCGAAGAGCGCGGCGATGATGAGATTTCTATGCTGAGCCGGTATTTCAACCAGATGACGCGGCAGCTTAAGCAACAACGCGACACGCTCCTCGACAGTACCCGCCAGATTGAGCGGCGCCGTCGTTTGTTTGATAGTGTGCTATCGTCTGTTACTTCTGGCGTGGTTGGGCTTGATGCTGGTGGTCATGTATCATTTGTAAATAAATCGGCAGAACGACTGCTTAGACTTGACCCTGATCTGGAGGCACGGGTTATTTCAGAGGCTGTGCCAGAGTTTGAACAGCTTTTCGACGATGTAAGATCAAACAATAACAAAGTAGTACAGGCGGAAGTTAAGGTAACACGAAGTGGTGTGATGGAAAACCTTCTTGTGCGAATTGCCCCCCGTATCGGAAGCGATGGCACCGAAGGATATGTGATTTCATTCGACGATGTGACCGATCTGGTCAGCGCACAACGGATGGCTGCTTGGGGGGATGTTGCACGCAGGATTGCGCACGAGATCAAGAACCCGCTGACCCCTATTCAGCTAAGTGCCGAGCGGATTAAACGTAAGTTTGGCCGCGAAGTTGAAGACGCGGAAGCGTTGGAGCAAATGACCGGTGTGATTGTAAGGCAGACAGGCGACTTGAGGCGGATCGTCGATGAGTTCTCGAAATTTGCCCGTATGCCCGAACCGCAGCGTCGCGAGGAGGATTTGTCACAAATTCTACGCGATGCAGTGACGCTGCAATCTGCCGGTGGTTTAAAGATCACGGCGGATATTCCGCAAGGTCCGATTTGGGCTGATATAGATGCAACAATGGTAGGTCAGGCGCTTACGAATTTGATTAAGAACGCCTCAGAGGCTATTGAAAGTTATGAGGAAAGATATGGTGTGCGGCCTCGAAACCCAGAAGTATCGGTCAGCCTAACAACCGTTGACCATGCGGTACAAATTATGATCTCGGATAATGGTATTGGGTTGCCAGTTGATCGCAGCAAGCTGTTTGAGCCCTATGTGACGACCCGAGACAAAGGTACTGGCTTGGGGCTACCTATCGTTAAAAAGATCATCGAAGAACATGGCGGTTCACTGTCATTAGAAGACGCAGAGCCGATGGGTGGCAATACACATAGCGGAGCCTCTGCGATTGTGACGCTGCCCATTTCACCTATAAAAAACCAGATAAAATGATGCACAAAAGATAGCACGGAGCGAGGTTGGCATGAGCCATATTTTGATCACAGATGACGAGCGAGATATCCGCGAATTAGTTGGGGATATTCTGAAAGACGAGGGATTTGAGGTGAAGCTTGCAGGCACCTCAACCGAGTGCATTGCTTCTATCAAAGACGAAGTGCCTGCGCTGATGATCCTCGATATTTGGCTTAAAGACAGTGACATGGACGGAATTGACATTCTGAAAACGGTCAAGCGAGAGCACCCTGAAGTGCCCGTTGTCATCATATCGGGGCATGGAAACATTGAGATTGCAGTCGCAGCCATTAAACAAGGCGCTTACGATTTCATTGAAAAACCGTTCAACATCGATCAACTGATGGTCGTGATTACGCGCGCCATGGAAACGTCGCGGCTTCGTCGCGAGAACGTGGCTTTGAAGCGGACGGGTGGTCAATCGGCGCCAATGATCGGTCATTCTGCGGCGTTCAAGACCCTTCGAAGCCAGTTAGATAAAGTGACTAATTCTAACGGGCGCGTGATGCTGACTGGTCCTGCCGGCGCGGGGAAAGATGTCGCGGCACGCTATATCCATGCACAGTCGCCGCGGTCAGATGCTCCTTTTGTGACAGTTAATTCTGCGGGGGTTGATCCCGAACACATGGAAGAAATCTTGTTCGGCCGTGAGACCAGCAAAGGTCCCGAGCCCGGTCTTTTAGAGCAAGCAAGTGGCGGCGTCATTTATTTTGACGAAGTCGTTGATATGCCTCTTGGCACGCAATCAAAGATCTTGCGCGTTTTGGTTGATCAACAATTCGTTCGGGTTGGCGGCGCGGAGAAAGTGAAAGTCGATCTTCGTGTGATTTCCAGTTCCAACCGCGACTTAGAGAAAGCAATTGCAGATGGTGCGTTCCGTGAAGAACTGTATCACCGTCTGAATGTTGTACCCGTAACGGTGCCTGGCCTTGATGAACGCCGCGAAGACATCCCTGTGTTGGCGGCGCATTTCATCGAACAACTGCATCAGAGCCAAGGGTTACCGCTGCGCGAACTAACTCAAGAGGCCGAAACGCGCCTTCAAACCATGAACTGGCGCGGTAATGTCCGTCAGTTGAAAAACGTGATTGAGCGGGTTTTGATTTTGGGCGACGACACTGGTCCCATTGATGTGGCAGATTTGCCAAATGATGATGCGGGCGCGGGGGGGGATGACACGGTTGTTGTGCCAAGTGCGTTGGCTGCTTTGCCGCTCCGTGAGGCCCGTGAACTATTTGAGCGCGAGTATTTGCTGGCGCAAATTAACCGTTTTGGGGGCAATATCAGCCGTACAGCTACGTTTGTGGGCATGGAGAGGTCCGCTTTGCACCGCAAGCTGAAGACGCTGGGTGTGGTGACAAGCTCGAAAGGTGGCGCGCGGGTTGCCGAAGTATTTGATGATACTGCCTACGCGCAGAACAATTGACGTAAAGCGCGCCGCGTGTCACCCACACAGAACCACGATGAGTGTTAGGGAAGCCCCATGAAGGTCATTATTTGCGGCGCAGGACAAGTTGGCTGGCAGATTGCGCGCCATTTGGCATCTGAAAAGAACGATGTGACAGTTGTAGACAACAATACAGAACTTGTTCGCCGCGCGACAGAAACCCTTGATGTTCAAGGTGTTGCTGGCTTTGCAAGCTATCCTGATGTGCTTGAGCGTGCGGGCGCGCGCGACGCTGATATGGTGATCGCTGCAACCCATTCGGATGAGGTCAACATGGTGACCTGTCAGGTGGCGCATTCTGTGTTCGAGGTGCCACGCAAAATTGCGCGCCTGCGGACGCAGTCTTATCTTGATGCGATTTACTCTGATCTCTACCGCCGTGATCACCTGCCGATTGACGTGGTAATCAGCCCTGAGCGTGAAGTTGCCCAAGCCGCTTTGCTGCGCCTTTCAAGCCCAACTGCTTTTGACACAGAGTTTTTCCTCGACAACAAAGCACAGCTTTTGGGGCTGACCATTGGTGACGATTGCCCGGTTATCAACACGGCGCTGCGTCAGTTGACAGACCTGTTTTCAACGCTGCGCGCTTTGGTTGTGGGCATTCGCCGCGAGGGGGTGTTGTTCAAACCCGAAGCCGGTGATCAGATTTTCCCAGGTGACGAGTGCTATATTTTTACGGACGTCGCGGACGTGTCGCGGACCCTTGAGATTTTTGGCAAAAAGGCCCGCAAACAAGAGCGGGTTGTTCTGATTGGTGGTGGTAATGTTGGGTTGGCGGTTGCCAAAGCCCTTGAAGAACAACGCCACCGTGTTCGTGCAAAAGTAATTGAGAAAAACCGTGCATGTGCCGAACGGGCGGCCGATGCGCTGG
>Ga0209555_10002706_pt1 | contig 12323 bp, 13 predicted proteins | sample SaaInl85LU_5_DNA_FD_184643 | JGI IMG/M metagenome (GOLD analysis project Ga0209555, IMG submission 184643) | Marine microbial communities from expanding oxygen minimum zones in the Saanich Inlet - ESP_85LU_5_DNA (SPAdes) (version 2) | ecosystem: Environmental > Aquatic > Marine > Intertidal... | reverse complement strand
CGTGATGAACTATGTTGGGCTTTTGCCTAGAAGCGTTTTTACCGAATACTCAACCCAGATCGGTTCATTGATAGAGGTGGTGCTACTATCATTCGCGCTGGCTGAATACATCAATTACGAAAAAAGCATGCGCTACGAAGCTCAACAGCATGCATTGTCATTACAGAAAATACACAACGAAGAATTGGAGACGAAAGTCGCCCAACGCACAGAAGAGTTGGAGGTGCTAAATCGAAAATTGTCGGAATTAAGCGCCACGGATCAATTGACTGGCCTACGTAATAGACGCTTTCTGAATACCTATCTGAGAGAAGAATTGGAACGCTGCCAGCAATATAAACGCCCGATGACCTTAATGATGCTCGACATTGACCACTTCAAGCAATTCAATGACGCTCACGGTCACCTTGCCGGTGATGCGTGCCTCCAAGCTGTAGCCAAGTGCATCAGCGTTAGTCTACGCTGGCCGGGAGATCTGGTGGCGCGGTTTGGCGGCGAAGAGTTTTGTGTGTTGTGCGAGACCGATTCAGCCGGTGCGGTTAAAGTGGCCGAGAGAATACGAGGCAATGTTGAACGGCTAGAATTCCGCTGGCAGAATCAAGCAATGAAGGTCACCATTAGTCTCGGGGTTGTTGTCAAAACTCCTGATGCTGGTGATTCGATCGAAATTCTCATCAGTTGTGCAGACGATGCCTTATACAAATCCAAGGCTGCGGGCCGCAACCAGGTGACGTTTTACCAGGCCACTTGTGCCTGAATGGATTCAGGTGCGCCTTCTCGCACTTTGAAAAAAACTGGAACTTTTATTTTTGTCAGAGAATTACAATTTAGCATGTTAATTGGTCTGTTGTTTAATATGTTAAGTCCGTTAACACGCTTTCTAAATTGGGTATACCTACAGAACCGGGTCAAATTTCCCATGATGGAGATTCAAGCTTCATAAGTCATTGTGTGGCTGCTGATTAATTTCAAGTTAATGGCCTAAAAAAGCCGATAAATATCATTATCGGCTTTTTTAAAACAAACAACTATTATTCAAATATTACAGTAACTTATAGCTGAAGATGGGAATCTAGGACCACTTCTGTAACGATACCTAACATACAGGCTACAAGGTGTCTCAACGCTTGGGCGTCAGTTTGACCATCAACTTGGAATAGCCCCGTACGAAGTTGGACTGCACACGTTCCGGCTCGCCAACAACTTCAATATTGTTGAACCGTCTCAACAGCTCTTCCCACAGGATTCGCAATTGCAGTTCGGCCAAGCGGTTACCCATGCAGCGATGGACGCCGTAGCCAAATGCCATATGATTTCGGGCGTCCTTACGATCAATAATAAACTGATCGGGAGCTTCAAATTTTCGCTCGTCCCGATTGCCCGAGGCGTACCACATCAACACACGATCACCCCTCTTGATGGTCTGGCCGCACAGCTCCACGTCCTGCGTGGCGACCCGGCGCATATACGCCAGCGGGGTTTGCCAACGGATGATTTCAGAAACCATGTTCGAAATCAGATCCGGATTTGCTTTCAATTTGGCGAATTCCTCGGGGAACTGGTTCAAAGCCAACACCCCGCCGCTCATGGAGTTACGCGTGGTGTCATTGCCGCCCACAATAAGCAGCGCCAGATTCCCAATAAACTCCAACGGACGATTGATCAAATCCTTGGTGTCTTCGTTGCTCTGCAGCATGCTAATCAAGTCGAAACCAGGTGCTTCGCCTGCCTTGCGGCGTGCTTCCTTGTCGCGCCAAAGTTCGGAGAAAGCTCGAGCCATATCTGCAGCATCGTCAAAAAAAACATCTTCACTGGTAAACTCGCCACCAGTTGCCGATGATACACCTGACATTCGATCCGACCAGTCAACTAATTTGTGGCGTTCGTCGTATGGAAAATCCAGCAATGTAGCCAGCATACGTCCCGTGAGTTCCTTTGATACTGTCGGCACCCAGTTAAAGGGTTTATCCAAGGGCAGGTTATCGAGCACCTCTCTGGTGCGACTGCGGATTAGCTCTTCCATTTCCTTCAGGTTCTTTGGCGCCACAACACCCTGAACCGCCCGACGCTGCACGTCATGCTTGGGCGGATCCATGGCGATGAACATTTCTACCGACAGCCCCTCCGGGGGATCACCCAGGATAATTTGCGGCTCGGAGGAAAAAAGCTCATGACTCTTATCCACGAACAGAATGTCTTCATAGCGCGTCACCGACCAAAACGGCCCGAAGGGGCTGTTCTTCTGGTAGTGAACCGGCGCCTCGTCACGGAGCCGCTTGAAGTAGGCACCCCACTGGCCTTGCCGGTAGAGAAAAGGGTTGCTGGTGTCAATGCTATCGAGTGCCAGGGAGTTGACATCGGGCAAAGGCCTATCGATGAATTTGATCTGGGGTCGCTTTGTACCGATGATCTTCTTCTTGGCCTTCATTAGCAGTTTTAGTGCCCTGATCTGCGAGTACATAGGCACCACTCTGGATGTGGTGTTGATCACTTTTTTCTGAATGGTATCAATTGGCCTTATTTCTGCTGACATAGTCTGCTCCGAGGTTACATCTGAAATTCTGGCAAGTGAACGGTCATACCGTCCATCGCATCTTTGGCCTTGACCTGGCAACCCAGGCGTGAGGTTTTCGTCCGCTCTGGAGTCATTGACAGCATTTGTTCTTCGGCATCGGTGATCGCACCGGTCTTGTTAAACCACTCCTCCGCAACGATCATGTGGCAAGTTCCACACGCGCACTCTCCGCCGCAATCTCCATCAATACCCGGCACTGCATTACTGACTGCGATTTGCATCAACGTAGATTCTGGCTCCAATTCCACGACATGTTTGGTGTTATCATGTTCAATAAAGATAATTTCACCCATTAATTCTATCCTTCCGTTAATGTCTAGGCTTTAGACTGACATTTTACCGTTACGTCAACGAGGACATTTATTGACATGAGGGGGACATTTAAAGACACTTAAGCAAGTTCCTTGAAAGCACATATTACGTGGACTCAACAGGATGGTTTAGAAACTGTGGAAACTGGTATTCCATCAAACTATTCACGACTTATAGCCCGCGAGCTAGATCTCACCTTAAGTCAATTGCCCACATTACTGCATGGCACCGGTCTCCCCATCCAGCAGTTTCTGAGTGAGGACAACCTGCTCACGCCAGCCCAGCAGATACAGATTTTGCGCAACGCGTTGGCGCTGTCCGGCCAGCCCGAATTTGGTTTATGGGTGGGCAAGCGCCTGACGCCAGCTACTCACGGTGCGATGGGCTTCGCAGCCTCCAGCAGCCCGGACTTGCTCAGTGCGCTCCAGGCGATACACACCTTCTTGCCTACGCGCGTCAGCGTTATTCAGCTGCATTTGCAGCAGATTGAAGACCACTTGGAATGCAGACTGGCTTTCCTGATGCAGCTGGACGACGACCTCCAACGCTGCGTGGCAGAGACGATCATTATGACGCTGCTAGCGTTCGGCGAATTCATTGTAGGCCGCCCCCTGCACGAGGCTGAAATCGGCTTTGCCCACCCGCCCCCACAGTACCATGCGATCTATTCCGAGTGTATGTCCGGGCGGGTTCGCTTTGGTTGCGATCAGCTTATGCTCAGATTGCCGATGATGCTGTGCCGGGAACCCAACGCCTCTGCCAACAACGAAAACTATCGTCTAGCATTGCAGCAGTGTGAATCGATGCTTGCGGAACTTCAGACCCAGAAGCCAAGCTACCAGACCCGGCTCAAGAAGATGATGTTGTCCCGACCACCCGGAACGCTTAGTGAAGAAGAGGCGGCGGCGGCTCTGTTTATGAGCAAACGCACCCTGGCGCGCAAACTAAAACAAGAAGACAGCAGTTTTCGACAAATTCGCGACGAGATTCTGTCACGGCAAGCAGCGGACTATTTGAGTGGAAGTCAATTATCCGTCGAAACTATCGCTTCTCTCTTGAATTATCACGACAACGCGAGTTTTAGGCGCGCCTTCAAGCGCTGGTTTGGTCGGTCACCCACTCAGTACAGGCAACACGGCGATTCCTCGGACACCACACCACGGTCATGACGCTGATGGTAGAGCACATGGGATGGCCTACGAGTTCTTGCTAGCACCTATTTCTCCCAGAATAATGCAATATACGTTGCCTCGCGCATTCACTCATATTATTCCTACAACCAACCAAAAATTGGTCTACACCCTAAATAATAGAAGCATGAAGGTGTGGAAAAGTGAATTGGTTCAGACGCTTATCGATTCAAACTAGAATCTATTTAATTACTAATGTAGCCACTGCTGGCTTCATTATTTTTTTTCCATTGACTTCACTGCGTTAGCATCCGGTTCCAAACTGATGACAAGTAAACTAAACGCATCAATGAATCTGCTAGAGTTTCGCGACACCAGTCAACGTAATTTTGGCAAGTTCGTTGTCGAAGCAGAGTCCAGAAGCGAGCAAATGGCTATTTACGGTATGACAATTGGTATCTCTACTTTCATACACATTCTTCTTATTTCTTACTTAATTGGTCCTTCAATGTCGCTCAACCTAAATAGTGATCGAAGTAATCAAAAGGAACGCTAACCAGACTAACCTACTAGCGCTACATACATGCTGCCAAATGAGGCAGCTAGGGCAGGAGAGCAAGGAGTTAGTTTGCCATAGTGGCATACGAGGTTCGTTCTTTTGCATCAAAAACACAAGACTCTACGGAGGAAATCCACAACACAATTAACAACCTGATTACAGCTTCGAAAGATGCAGTAGATGTAATGGCATAAGGGATTGATAGGGCTCAATCTGGCGTGGCATCCCTAGCAGTCTAAGAGACATTGTCTGTGTGGTAGTAAGAGTAAACTAATTTTTAGCAAAAAAATGGAGATATATAGGGGTCCTGTGGAAGAACCCTCGAAAATGACGAGTAGAGTCAGACCGCAACGTCATCGCGCCAGAAATGCTGTTTCAGATGGCTCTCCATAATTCGCGCCATCGCGTCTACGTCGATTTTCCCACTACTTTTCTTAAAACTGTAGCGACCAGTAAACAGGGTATGAGTCCAGGCAATTGGTGAGATTCGTGTGAATTCATCAACCACTTTTTGGGATACGCCAAGAGCCAGCATCTTCTGGTATATGGCATTCAGGATCATACTGTTGTAGGCAACGATACAATTGGCAACCAATCTGGCAGCATGGGCGCTAACCCGGTTTTCGACGATTCGCTTACCTTGGAAGATGCCATTGTAAGTCTTTCGGATATTACTCTGGAGCTGGTGATAGGCTTCGGTGCGATTACGAGCGCTTCGGATCGCCTTCCTGAGCTCCATATCATCTATCAGGTTGAGTATGTGGATACTCTTGAAGATGGTGTTGTATTCAAACAGCGCCGCTTTGAGCCTGGCGTAACGGGCGTGAGAGTTGAGTTTGCGAATGATATTGCTTTGTGTGTTCTCCTGCATGATGAGCGAAAGCAACACTCGCATGACGCCTCGCCGTTGAGAGCGGATGCGGTCAACATTGATTATGCCTTTGGGCTTGAGGAGTCCTGTGTCGTAGTCCAGCGGTGTGGCGGTATAAATATCGTCAGCAGCATCCCGCACGTTCTTGATGCTGGGGACGTAATCCACATCAATGGAATCCAGAGTGACGAAATTCAGTTTGTTCAATGAGTGGTTATCGCCTGTTACCATGTGGATATCGATATCAGTCTTGTTGTTGTAGATCATGTCGTAGAGCGAATGCCCTTCGTATTCGTTCAAGCCGATATTCTTTGCGTTTACCGCCACATAGTTAGCGAGCAGCGTGTAAAGAGAAATACCCCGGCCTCTGCCAAGATACTTTCTGGAATAGCGGGACTGAATTGTGCTGTCAGTGGTCGAAAATTTTTGGCCATCGGCATCAGCGAGCACTTTCTCATCCATAAGGTTCCACTGTTTGAAAATAGGTAACGAGTGAATATGGTTGCTGATAATTTCGTTGGCGGCGCACAGCGTATCTACACGTACAAAATCCTCACGCATTGCGCGTAACTGGCTGATTTCGAGATCGGACATATCGGCCATTTTCAGTGTGCCGAACCCAAACGCCTCCGATAGTAAGCAGGCATTAATCGCTAACGGCAGCGGTTTTTTCCGCTTCGTGTAGCGATCCTTCAAATGGGTGAACCCACTCCACATATCAATCCGATCGCCGATAAACATCATGATATTAGCTATTTCGACCTTGGGAAGGTTTTTAAAGAAGGCATCGTCCAGCTTTTCAACGCTGTCGTAGAGCAGACTCCAGTGTTGTTGTCCTGCCTTTGTTTCGCGGACGCTAAACCCCGGGTTGTTATTCTCACGGATATTATGAGTCGTTCGCTCCCAGGCTTCATTCAGTTCTTGAAGAGCCTCATCAAGACGCTGATCGCAGTAGATGGGTATCTTGGGATAACCAAACTCTGTTGCGATCTTCTCGGCGTCATCTACCAATGCATCGTCCACCAAGTCAGCATCAATGTCACAGTACGAGACGCTGTCATTGCAGTACAGGCGGCCTCGGTCAATTTCATGGTAGATCTTCTGGTAAACAAAAAACTCGAACAAATATGGATCGATGTGCGTATCCGCAGGCTCCCGCTTCAAATAAGGAATCATATTTTTGGGAATGGTGAACCCTAAGTCATCACAGATTTTTAAATCGGATGGGCTCTTGCCGCTGGCGTAATGTGCTTTCAACAGGTTAACCAATTCGCCGATGTAGCTGTTTTCCTTGTAGTACTCCAGCGTCACTGTTGTAAATATCGGGCGCAGGTACAACGAGAATATGCGAGACGATTTTCCATAGTACTGCCACAAAGCCGCTTTCTTATCGAACGATTTTCCTTCCAGAAATTCTGCCATAGCGGAAAACTGTTCTTTGGGTAGCAGGCTGTAGGCCGTTTCATTCAGTTCGTCCTGGCTCATGTTAGGGCTCCGGTTCGGAAACCACTTTAAAAACTTCGCCAGTTTGGGAAAGTCTGTGACCACCTGGGAGCTGTGCTCCATGTGCGCCATCGAGGCGTAGGTCTTGCCAGCGTCCATGATCGCACGCGTGTGATAGCTGAAACTCACAATCAGATTATCCATGATCTGCTGGTAACGGTGATAGACAAAGCACAATGCATGTAGCCATTGTTGTGGCTTACTCAATCTGCGCAATCGGGACGCGGCATATTGCTCGGCAATTTCAGCGTAGTAATGAACGGCATTTTTTGATAAGCCCAGTGACGGTATGAAGCCCTTGGCAAACTCATAAAGCTCCTCGATGCGTAGAGCTTTGTCCACTTCCGTTTTGACTGCCGTGTACTGAAAATCTTTCTGATCAGCGCGAATGATATTGAGCGCTGTGATGCCATCATTCCGATGCACTAAAGCCGCAAGCTGTTCTGAAATTGACGCAGGTAACGTGGAGACAGCGACATCTAATCGATTTTCCTCCTCGGCATATCCACGACTGAATATATCCTGAAGCGTGGTATAGGAAGGAATAACAATTCCTTTATGATCAAGATAGGCCAACAACTGACGAAATGCGCTATGGCCTTTGGGGTAGTAGCGAAGCAAATCACCGATATGAGTTGTAATCTCGGGGACAAAGTCAGACGTCCAATTGCGATAATTGAACATTGACAGTATCGTTTGCCTCTGGATTCGCACATAGTCACGAGAAATTCGTCCCGTGAAAGGCATTCCTGCTGATTCGGTATAATAGGTATCCACGATGAATTTAACATCGCTATTGACCTCATCAAGCGTGAAGTTGAAAAACTGCTGTTTGGCTTTGAAATAGCCCAACTGAAGAATGAAGAAAATGCGCGTTTTCGTTTTGCTGAATTGTGCTAAAGCTTCGCGCTCCGATGGCGTCAGAGCGAAATAAAGATACTGTTCGTGGGTATTGAAATCAGGACGAGCATATAACTCTTCAACTTCGGTGCTGGATAACAGTTGAATACGCTTGATATTTTCCATCACCTGTACCAATTTAATGAGGCCGAACTGTCAGCCACATCAAATCACCTCGCGTCTATCTAAGTGATTTGCCGGCACCATGCGCTTGTGTAATACGCCAAACACGACCAATTGCCGTTCATGAACCAAATAGTAAATGACGTGGCTGACATGAGGAAAACTCAAAACGTCCTCGCCAACGTCCGGCCTGGACTTACCTAGGGACGGCGTTTCGGTCAGCAGGCGAATGGTCTGTCGGAGTTCGGACAGATATTTTTGCGATTGAGTCGCCCCCCATTGCTTAAGGGTATATCGGTGAATGTCGATGAGGTCAGACTGTGCGTCCGGTGTTAAGCGATAATTTAACATTGGCAGGATTAATGATCTTTGGGAACGTCGATGATGCCATCGGCAATACCCCGAGCCAGCATCTCCATCAGCTTGGAAAATCGATAAAAACCATCGTATTGCTGGCAAATGTAATCCATCTGAATGCGCGAGGTGCTGTCCATTACCCGCTTGAAGGCATCCATGTAGTCGTAGCAGGTTTGCAGTAATTCTGCATCGCCACTTTCGTTGAGCGGAAATCGAAGGGCGTGATCATTAACCATCTTCACCAACTGAAGTTGCTCTGCGTTAAGGTCGATGGCTGGCATTCTCTTCCCCCGAATAGTTAACCAATGTTTGATTCTACACATGCCGAAATAGCACGAATAACACTCTTGGCGCTATCTTTGGAGTAGCCTCCGCCACCGAGCATCACAGTAGGAATAGAGCGCTGGCTGAGTGCTTGAAGGGTGATTTTTTCTCGTTCAGCCACATCATCAATACTTAAACATAGACCGCCGAGTTTATCGCTCATTAAGGTATCCGTGCCCGCAACAACAAAAGCCAAACGGTAGTTGTCATCCAGTTTTTCCAGCGCTTGGCTGTATCTCTGCAAATACGTTTGACCATCTGTGCCAGGTGGAAGAGGAACAGGAATATCCACGCGATCGCGTGTATAGCTAGACGTAGGGTAAATACCCGCATTGTAAACATCAAGAATCGCTACCTGCTTATTTTCCATAAAGGTATAAGCATTACCATTGCCATGGTGAGCATCCGTATCGATAATCAGTATTTTGTCATCGGGTACTAGCAAGCCGCTTTTGACCAACTGCTGATAGCAGATGCCTACATCATTATAAATGCAGAAGCCTTCCATATTTTGTTGCATGGCGTGATGGTATCCACCGGAAACATTCCAGTAAACACCGCCATTTTCTAACGCCTGAGTTGCACCGAAGATCGTTCCGGCAACACCCCAACGCATCGGAGTAAGAATTTTTCGATCAAGAAAAGAGAAGCCAACCAATGGAATTCGTGGCACTTCTAGTGCTTGAAAAATACCGTTTTTATTTCTCACTCGATGCTGCATGATGCTTGAAAGAAACTCATCGATGATATCCATGCTTACGGCATCTGAAGGCTCAACAAATTCAATACCCTTATTTTTCTTTAGTCCATCATAAATAGTTCGGAATTTGGTTCCATCAAAAGGATGTAAGTAGTTCAGCAGACCCAGATCGATGTTGTAGTGCTTGCTATAAATTACTTTCATGCGGGCGCCTTATTGTGTACCGCGAGTTCTCGTGCGTACCGTAAAATCTCGTTGGGCGTCCAGATGCCACGCCCAAGCGTTCTTCCCAATCGCCCATAATCTTGAGCGCAGGGGTGAAAGCTGGGCTCCTTTTCACAGGCAACTTTTAGGCACTCAGCAACCACATTTGAACAGTTGTACTTTGCTAATTGATACCTTGGCGTGTTGGACATAAGGTCCGCAATAAAGCGTGACAGTTTTGCTTCATTTATGTGTGGAAGAACGACTGTAGTAGGTTGGCGGCCACCCTCTGCCTGAATATCCTCGTGGAGGGCATTCATAAACGAGCCAGGATGGCTTCTTTTGATTTTCAAATCCTTTTTCCCTGCGGCATCTTCGGGCCAGAAACTAACATAGTTAGCTCCAAACGATAGCGAGGCGTGTCCTACCATATTGCCATGAGGCGGCCAAACGTGAACTTTTAGCAAAGCAATCTCCTTTAATTTATTGTGAGGCTCTATTTCTAAAATAGAGCCATATCAATCCAATGGGCGCAATAAACAATGCACCCATCCAGCAAACAATCATGGTAAAAGCCTTTACAGCAAAGAATAATATTGCGTTTCCCAAGACAACATTATTGCCAAGAATAAAGCCAACAACACTTTCATAAACAAATCGCGAGTAAGGATAAAGCAAGGTAAATATAGAAAAGAAAATTATATTGATAACTTTGTTCGGGTTCCCTGACGCTGCCATGGTGTAAATAAGGAAACCACCTATAAGCACAGAAAAAAACATCTGCCGCAAATAATATTCCTTGGTAAGCCCAAAGGATATTTTTTCAAGTTGTTGCGTCATCTTCATTTATTATTTCCCCCCTCGCTAAATGAATATATGCCTATTGATAATTAATTAGTCAATCATGCTCTCCACTGGCTAGCTGATTGAAAAACGATTCGCCATCGATTGTCCTGCCTGATTCGATATCCGCTTTGGCCTGAATGGCTCTTGATTGCAATAACCGAAGTTTAAGCGCTTCAATACTCTCGTACTCATCCATTGAGATAACTACAGCAACGGGCTTGCCGTTTCTATTAATTTGGACTGGAGCGCGTTGCGCCTTCAGTAGCATATCTCCAAATTGAGTTTTGGCTTCATTGGCAGAAAGTGCGTCCATTGATTGTTACCTCACTAATATCGTTCGATTCGTTCAGTATATGCGATTCGAACTAATTTCGTCAAAATTATTGTCTATCATAATGTATACATATTGATAGGCATAGAAAAAGCCTATCAAAACTACTATCATAAGTACGCAATCAAAACCTTTAAAGAGAATTGATAGATTATGCCTCGAATTGGCTATGCTCGCGTCAGCTCCACAGGCCAAAGCCTCGAAGTGCAATTGGCAAAATTGAGTCAGGTGAAATGCGACCGGATTTACCAGGAGAAACGAAGTGGTCGGACTGCCGATCGTCCTGAGTTTCAGGCGTGCATGAATTATCTACGCGAAGGAGACACCCTGATCATCACGCGGTTGGATCGGCTAGCTCGATCCGTGGTGCACTTGGCACAACTCGCCAAGCGGTTCCAGCAGGAAAACATAGACTTGCTCGTGGTGGACCAAAACATCGATACTGCCACATCCACTGGTAGGCTCATGTTTAATATGCTGGCGTCTATTGCGGAGTTTGAAAATGATCTGCGTACCGAGCGCCAAGCCGAGGGTATTGCCAAAGCCAAAGAGAATGGCGTGAAATTTGGCAGACCGTCTAAATTAACTGAGGTTAAGCGAGAAGCGATCTACTCTCGGCGTTTGGCCGGAGCTACCATAGGTCAGTTAGCCAAGGAGTTCCGACTGGGCGAAGCCACGATCTACCGGGCGTTGAATGCTGTTAAGCAATCGGATTCCGTACCCGAGCTGAAAACCACAAAGGTGATCCTCTGGCTCCAAGTTGAAAACAACAGCAAATTTGTCCGAGGGAAAGGCAAGTCACGCCAGCACATCGAGGATTATTGCTTGTCCGAGTACAACGCCAGAAAACTGGAAAAAGATGGCTGGGAGTACGAACTCACCTTTCAATACACCGATGACGAAGACCTTGAGCGACAAATTTACGATCTATCGGCTGAAATGAGTCAGGAGGCAGATTTGCGGAATGGCTTTGTAGAGTGCAGTTTTACTGAGGTTGGGACTGACCGATCATGGTAGGTACATATCAGAATCGTCACTTTTGGAGTTACTTCGATTTACTCGTCATTTTCGAGGGTTCTTCCACAGGCCCCCTTTTACTTGCCATTCGTGCCATCTTGCAACAATACACTGCTGGTGAGCCTACCTTAGAAAACTGTTATCGGGAGGTAGTCAAAAGCCACGGTAACCCGTGTGCACAGGCGCTGATAACAGAAGCCATGGACGTCTATGACGCCAACTGGCGAGGGATTGGCTGCATTGCGAATTCCGGGCTCTCATTGAAACAGGATCTTGACAGTATCAATGCGCGAAAACGCTTCTCGTTACTCACTCCACCTTCAAACTACCAAGAAGGTGAATTGTCTCAGGACGCAGCATGCGCAAGTGTCGTTATGGGGAGAATCACCCCCTCAGATTGCCCTTTGTATGGCAATACATGCACGCCCCGATCTCCTTTTGGCCCCTGCATGGTTTCCGATGAGGGAGCTTGTCGGATTTGGTGGAGTAGTGGTGTTTTGACAGGTGGAAGTGTCGGCAATGCAGTCAAGGATGGACACAGTGACTAATCTCAAACCACCCATCGACCTGG
>Ga0209555_10002700_pt1 | contig 12345 bp, 11 predicted proteins | sample SaaInl85LU_5_DNA_FD_184643 | JGI IMG/M metagenome (GOLD analysis project Ga0209555, IMG submission 184643) | Marine microbial communities from expanding oxygen minimum zones in the Saanich Inlet - ESP_85LU_5_DNA (SPAdes) (version 2) | ecosystem: Environmental > Aquatic > Marine > Intertidal... | reverse complement strand
CATAGACATCGACTTTATCGCCGGAGACAATTTCGTAATGGATTACTGCGGGGGTGTTGTCCTTGGTATTGCGACGCGCACCGTCGGGATCTTCGAGCACAGAGGCGCGCAGTATATTCTCCGGCAGCATATAAGCACGGCGCACCCCTTCGTTGATCATGTCGGTAACCGACAACTCACTCTCCCACTGCACGTTCATACCCACACGAACAAATACCGTCACGATACCTGTGTCCTGGCAGAGCGGACGGTGGCCAGTGGCACACATCCGCGAGTTCACCAAAATTTGTGCCAGTGCGTCTTTGGCCGCCTTGGACTCCTCGCGATCGTAAGCCTCACTAACCGCTTTAATAAAATCAGCCGGGTGGTAGTACGAGATGTACTGCAGCGCATCGGCGACACTCTGGATAAGGTCGTGTTGGCGGATAGTGGTCATGTAATCTCCCTAATTATGGGTATTTAAATTAAATACTATGGCGCAGCTGGTGCACTGCTCGATTCTAATTTCAAAAGACGCTGATTGGTTTGACGGCGATAACTATCAAACGCAGCGATGGCTTCGGCATGATTGTTAAACTGCTCATCGACCGCGGTAAACTTGCTTTGTAAATTCTCAAGTGCGGAGCCTAACTTACTTAAATCCGCGTTTAACCGCTCAAGATCGGCGGCTATGGCCAAACCATTAACACCACTCTGCGCGATGTTCTTCTGCTGCTCTTTGATCTGTTTGGAAAAACCGCTCAATTGCTTATCAAAATCGGCGCGTTTAGCTGCCAAAAAGTCGATATCTTTGCGGTTGGCAGCAATGTTATCTTTGTTGCGGTCGTTACTCACTCCCCACAACTTTCGAATTTCGCTCCAGTGGGTATCCAGTGTTTCAGCTTGCTCTTGGATTTTGATTTGCAGCGCAGCACCATTTTGGGATAGAGACTCATCGGTGCTACTCAGTTTATTTTCGACCTGCTCAAACCGGCTCAGCAGTTGCTGATAAGTTTGATACTGCCACATTGCCGCGCCACCGAGCGCAACTACTAACACCAGCAACAGCCAAAGCAATCCTGAGCTGCCACGACCATTGCCTGAAGCGGGTGGGGGGCGACGCTGTTGCGAGGGCGCTATACCAATTTCGTCGCGACTGGCGACAATAGGTTCAACTCGAGTGTGGGGTGAAGTCATCAGCGGGTTCCTTGCAGCGCAACAGCTATAATCAACTTATCAATTATACGCCAGCGTCTTAACAGGTTAAACGACTGCCCCGATTTTATCGTTAACTAAAACAAAAAAAGAGCAGCCGAAGCTGCTCTTTTTTGTGGCTGCAGACGCAACCAATTATCGGCCAGAGCCCATAATTATACGTACATAACTATCGCAGCAAGGACAGCTGTTAGAGCGATGCTGGCGTGGATCACGCCTTTAACAGTAGTAATTGGGCCCATTTTACCCGCCAGAGCATTTACTTCCAGCAGCGCAATAATGGCCAGTGCCACCCACAAACCGGTGCCGCCAACCACAGAGCCGTAACCGGCACCTGAAGTACTAAAGTGTGGACCTGCCAGCATGCCGAAGGCCATAGGACCTGAGAACAATACATTGGTGCGTGAAGCGAGCAGCGCTTTGGCACCAGCCGCTGGACCGTCGCCCTCGACCATGCCCAAGGCAATTTTTTGCGCCGGCCAGATGACTGCCCAAACATTGAGGAACATCAACGTGCCCATCACTGCACCGATGGCAATGAAGTTATTCATTTGGCCATTTTTGTGCACGCCGCCCAACAGAATCACACCAGTTATGAAGGTGAACATCGCACCCCAACGGAACCACCAGAGTGCCTCGGGAGCCAATTTCTTTTTGGCATCGGCCAACCCTTCTGGGCTAGCGGCTTTAAAGTATCCACCTTGGACAAAGTTAAAGTAGTAGAGCATTCCAATCCAAGTGATACCAAACATAAGATGGCCCCACCGCACGACAAAATTTAGTAATTCAGCTGACATACACGTTCTCCTTAGAGAGTTACCCTGAGATTTTAAGTGGTTCGCACCGGCGAATATCGTCGACAGTTGCGACCACAGTTTTGTTATAACACCGCAAACGGCGCTGACAACATTGTAGTGGTTCTGACCGAAATAAAAAGCCCTAAACAGCGCCCTCACCACACTGGCCAGACCAATAAAAAGCCCGCAAAATTTTGCGGGCTTTTAAAGTGCTCAGCTCTGAGCACACGGCTAAACAGGCGTTTACATCATACCGCCCATGCCACCCATGCCACCCATGCCGCCCATATCGGGCATGCCGCCGCCGTCATTGTCGCTCGGCGCATCGGCTACCATCGCTTCGGTAGTGAGCATCAAGCCGGCAATAGAGGCTGCAGCTTGCAGAGCAGTGCGAGTTACTTTGGCAGGATCGAGGATACCCATTTCGATCATGTCGCCGTACTCGCCAGTGCCGGCGTTGTAACCGAAGTTACCTTCGCCATGCTTGACCTTGTCGACTACAACCGAGCCTTCTTGGCCAGCATTTTCAACGATTTGACGCAGTGGCGCCTCCATAGCGCGGCGCGCCAAGGCGATACCGACGTTTTGGTCTTCGTTGTCACCGGTGACAACCACTTTTTGCAGTACGCGCACCAGAGCGACACCGCCGCCAGGCACTACGCCCTCTTCAACCGCTGCGCGAGTCGCGTGCAGGGCATCTTCGACGCGAGCTTTCTTCTCTTTCATTTCCATCTCAGTCGCTGCACCCACTTTAATCACAGCGACACCGCCAGCCAATTTGGCTACGCGCTCTTGCAGTTTTTCGCGATCGTAATCAGAACTAGTCTCTTCGATCTGAGCGCGGATCTGCTTAACGCGAGCTTCAATAGCTGCGTGTTCACCAGCGCCGTCGACGATAGTTGTCGCCTCTTTACTCATGGTGATGCGCTTGGCCGTACCGAGGTGGTCGAGGGTCGCAGTTTCCAGATCCAAGCCCACTTCTTCAGAGATCACGGTAGCGCCGGTAAGGATCGCAATATCTTCGAGCATTGCTTTGCGACGATCGCCAAATCCGGGCGCTTTACAGGCAGCCACTTTAACAATACCGCGGAGATTGTTGACTACCAGGGTAGCCAGCGCTTCGCCTTCAACATCTTCAGCAACAATAATCAGCGGTTTGCCGGCTTTGGCCACACCTTCAAGTAGCGGCAACAGTTCGCGGATATTCGAGATTTTTTTGTCGCAAAGTAGAATGAACGGGCTTTCATGCTCAACGCTCATACTCTCTTGGTTATTGATGAAATAAGGTGAGAGGTAACCGCGATCGAACTGCATCCCTTCAACAATGTCGAGTTCGTTCTGCAGCGCCTGGCCCTCTTCAACAGTGATCACACCTTCTTTACCGACTTTAGCCATCGCCTCGGCGATGATATCGCCGACATGCGAATCACTGTTGGCAGAGATAGTGCCGACTTGAGCGATCTCTTTTGACTCTGAGCAAGGTTTAGCAATTTTGGCAATCTCAGCGACGGCTACTTCAACAGCTTTATCAATGCCGCGCTTGAGGTCCATCGGATTCATGCCAGCGGCTACCGATTTGAGGCCTTCATTAACAATAGATTGAGCCAGAACCGTTGCAGTAGTGGTACCGTCACCGGCTTCGTCAGACGCTTTTGAGGCGACTTCTTTAACCATTTGAGCGCCCATGTTCTCGAACTTGTCCTGCAGTTCGATCTCTTTAGCTACCGATACACCGTCTTTAGTGACAGTGGGAGCACCAAAAGCTTTATCCAGAACCACATTGCGGCCTTTTGGACCGAGCGTTACTTTGACTGCATCGGCCAGTACATTGACACCCGCTAGCATTTTTTTGCGAGCGCTATCACCAAATTTCACATCTTTTGCTGCCATGATTATTTTCCTTTAAATACAGTTAAAACCAAATACCTATGCTGCGCAGTGGATAATTAGCCTTCCACTACCGCTTTGATGTCGCTTTCACTCAAGATCACTAGCTCTTCGCCATTGACCTCGATGGTGTCGCTGCCGGCGTACTTACCGAATACAACAACATCACCCACTTTTACATCTACAGGGCGAGTGTCGCCGCTATCGAGAATACGGCCACTGCCCACGGCAATCACTTCGCCTTGGTTGGGCTTCTCTTGCGCCGAGCCTGGCAGCAAAATACCACCGGCTGTCTTTTGCTCTTCTTCTTGTCGACGTACGACTACGCGATCGTGTAGGGGACGAATTTTCATCTCAAAGTTCTCCAGTCTATCTGTGGATACAAGATCCGTTGATTTAGGACGTATTGCCAATTACTTGCGGGATTCCGCAATTATTTCAGATATGGGCGCGCAATTTTCCTTTTCAAGCGGAGAGGGCAAAAAAAACCGCTTTTTTTAAGGTGGTATGTGCCACGCTGTTCGGTTAACTGTCGAGGCGATCGCGCGGCTCTTCATATTCACCTTCAAAGACCTGCGGCCCAGCAGCGCGCGATTGCGAGTTTGCAGCCATCCCCTTGGCTATCACACGTCGACCGACAGCGCGTCGCCAAGCCGGCACCAGACCAGCGAAGCCGACTATATCGGTGATAAAACCTGGGGTGAGCAGCAGTGCACCACAGAGAGCTAACATTACCCCCTCCACCAGCTCTTGTGCCGGAAGCTCGCCGCGGGCCAGTTTCTGTTGGCCGCGCCAGAGTGTTTCAAATCCCTGTCTGCGCAGTAACCGATAACCAAGCATCGCAGTAACCAGAATCAACACCAGCGTCCAACTGGCGCCGAGCCAACCACCCACCTGAATTAGGACGGCAATCTCCAGCGCGGGAACCAGTATAAAAAGTAGCAGTGGCAACGGCATGCACCATCTCCTTGTAAAGTTGACTGTTGTTGGAGGTGTAACAAATACTAATTTCGCGTAACCTGCGCCCATGGTAAACCATCCATCCAAGATCAGCACCGCCACCGATCAACGCGGTTACCACTGGTGTATAGCGCTTGCCGCTATGCCCGCTGCTCGACAACCGCTCAAAACGATTCTTGGCAACCCTGATGATCTCCGATAACACCGTAAACTGGCGCGATCTCTGCAATCGACGCATGCTTATCTGCCTTTTTACTGGTTTTGCCTCAGGCCTGCCGCTGTATATCCTAATTACACTCATCCCAGCTTGGCTGCGCAGCAGTGGGGTCGGTCTCGCCGAGATTGGCTTTTTCGCCTTAATAGGCCTTCCCTACACATGGAAATTTATCTGGGCGCCACTGGTCGATCGCTATGCACTACCCATCTATCGTCTCGGCCTGCGGCGGAGCTGGATGCTAGCTACACAGTTACTTTTATTTGCTGCAATTGCCGGGCTCGGCTGGTTAGACCCCGGCGTTCAACTCACCACTATTGCCGCGCTCTCATTCGCTATCGCGCTGCTCAGCGCCAACCAAGACATTGTTCTCGACGCTTATCGCCGCGAGTTACTGCCAGATCATGAGCTCGGGCTGGGCAACTCTTTGCACGTCAACGCTTACCGGATTGCTGGGCTTGTGCCCGGCTCCCTCTCACTGATTCTCGCCGATCTACTGCCCTGGAGCACAGTATTTGTTATCACTGCTGGTTTTATGTTGGTTGCGATTGGCTTGACTCTATCGATAAGTGAACCGCGCACAGCGGTGGCGCGCCCAGCGACCTTAACAGCGGCAGTGGTAGAACCCTTCAATGAATTTTTTGCCCGCAACGGCCGCCGCCAAGCACTCGCGGTACTAGCATTTATGCTGCTCTACAAACTGGGCGATAGCCTCGCCACCGCACTGGCCACTCCGTTCTATTTAGATATGGGTTTTTCCACCACGGATATAGGCTTAGTCGCCAAACATGCCGCGCTGTGGCCTATGATTGTTGGCGGTATTTTGGGCGGTTTATGGATGGTTAAAATCGGCATCAACCGCGCACTGTGGCTGTTTGGCGCTGTACAAGTAATCTCTATTTTGGGCTTTGCACTACTGGCCCATGTCGGCGAAGGGTTGGCGCTGTTGGCTGTGGTTATAGCCTTTGAATATCTTGGCGTAGGGCTGGGAACTGCCGCCTTTGTAGCGTTTATTGCCCGCACCACTCATCCCGCCTATGCGGCGACACAGATTGCGTTGTTTACAGCGATTACTGCGCTGCCGCGCACCGTTGCCAATGCCGCGACTGGCGTTGTCGTCGAAGCTGTTGGCTGGGAGTTATTTTTTTACAGCTGTGCGCTATTGGCTCTGCCCGGCATGCTGCTACTGATCTGGGTAGCCCCATGGCATCAGCGAGACGAAGTGCCGAGCAATTTAAAGTAGCGCGGCCAATCAAAACTCGGCCCTGGATCAGTTTTGCGCCCGGGAGCAATATCACAGTGACCCACTATTCTTTGGCTAGTTAAAGCCGGATAGCGGTTTAATAGCAGCACTGTAAGTGCCGCAAGCGCTGCATATTGCGCGTCGTTGTAGGGGCTCTCGTCACAGCCCTCCAATTCAATACCCACCGAAAAATCATTGCAGTTTTGTACCCCCTGAAAACTGGAGATGCCCGCATGCCAAGCGCGCTGCTGGGTGCCCACAAACTGTGTCAGGCTACCGTCGCGCTCGATCAAAAAGTGTGACGAGACTTGCAGCTCAGCCACACTGGCAAAGTATGGATGAGTATCTTTATCTAACTGGTTAGTGAACAGTTCGGCAATATGTCCACCGCCATACTCGCCTGGCGGCAGACTGATATTGTGTATCACTAAAAGAGAGACAACGGCACTCGCTGGCCGTGCATTGCAGTTAGGGCTCGGGCAGTGCGTCACACCGCTCAGCCAGCCCTCTTTACTCAATTGCAGCCGTTCAGGTTCAATATACCCAGACATCGGCACTCCTCTATTTTCAATCAGCACCGTATAATAGTGTCTCCACTAATACCGAGGCCGATTATGCCAGAGTTAACTCGCCCTGCAGAGCCGCGTCAGCGCACTACACTGACCCAACAATTCGGCCTTCACTCGCTGAAGGACACCGACTTTCTCGCTAAGATTCGCCATAGTGTCGCTTGTGCACTCGAGGAAGATATTGGCAGTGGCGACATAACCGCACAGCTCATTCCCGCAGAGCAGCGCGCGCAGGCCGTTGTTATCAGTCGAGAAGCGGCCGTGATCTGTGGCCGGCCCTGGGCTGATGAGGTCTTTTCTCAGATCGACAGGGATGTCGAGATAGAGTGGCTGGTCAGTGAAGGTGAACGAGTTGCAGCCGACCAGCCGCTTCTGCGTTTGCGTGGCGCTACCCGCTCACTGCTAAGCGGTGAGCGCTGTGCGCTCAATTTCATACAGACGCTCTCAGCAACCGCCACTGCGGCCAGTGAATATGCCGCACTGACAGCGGCAGCAGGCATTGCTGTACTGGATACACGTAAAACTCTGCCCGGTCTGCGCTACGCTCAAAAATATGCTGTGGCTATAGGTGGCTGTTACAACCACCGTATCGGGCTGTTTGACGCCTTTCTCATCAAAGAGAATCACATTGCCGGCTGTGGCTCTATCGCAGTTGCGATCGCGACTGCCCGCCAGCAAGCTCCACAGCGCATGGTAGAAGTAGAGGTCGAAACACTGCAAGAGCTCGATCAAGCGGTTGCCGCTGGAGCAGACCGCATCATGCTAGACAACTTCACTCCCCAACAGATGGCTGAAATTTCTCAGCGCTCGCTGGGCAATTGTGAAATTGAGGTGTCAGGTAATATTGAGGCCGATGCGCTGAGCGCGCTCGCCGACAGCTGCGTCCACTTTGTCTCATCTGGAGCATTGACTAAACATATCCGTGCAGTTGATCTTTCAATGCGTCTGGAGGTGCTGCCAGAATACAAATAAAAGAGCACTCAAAAAAAAGGCGAGCTTCTGCTCGCCTTTTTTTGCCCAGACTGGCGCAACTTATTGGCAAATTACTCTGCAGCGGCAACCGCGCGGCAGTTAGTGGGGAAGTATTTATTCAAAGTCACCGCGCTCGGCGCACAGCTCCACTCGTAAATAGAGCCTTCGTTAGTAACGGTAGCGCCCGAAGCATTGTTGGGCGTGAATACCACGCCACCTGCATCCAGAGCCGTGTTGGATGTGCCTTGAATAGATACGGTAATCACACCGGCGGCGACGGCAACACTCTCAACGTATTGAGATGTCGCTGTGCTTGAGGCGCAACCCCAGGCGGTATACGTGGAGATGTTCTCACTCTGAGCTACTTCAGAGACCTCTAACTTACACGGCGCAGCGGCAAGAACTACTTCCGACATTTTTGCACGCAGTGTGTAGTCGTTGTACTGCGGCACCGCAACAGCGGCTAGAATTGCGATGATCGCGACTACGATCATCAGCTCAATCAGGGTAAAACCTTTCTGCTGCTGCAGAGTTTTCAAGTTAGTCATAAACCTCTCCTCAGTGAGATAAAACAAGCTCAGACCTGCGAAGAGTTCGCCAGTCCATATGCAGTGGCTAATATAACAAATACAGTAAAGGTTTTTCATCGAATGAACAATTATTTCTATTTTTTCAGATTTGCTCTGAGTTAGTAGCTATCCTAGCTTGCATGCTGCCCAACTGGGTGGTGTAAACTGAACGCTGATTATTTTGCTATAACTTCCCGCTTATTGGCTGGCAGAAGATTTTTATGAGTACAGATTCTCCTCAATTACACGGCTTACCTTTAAGGGTAGTCCATGAGCACCAGATCGATAGAAGCCAGGCACTTGCTCTTGTAGCACGTGCCAGCAGTGACAATCGTTCGGTCCTTGCTCTCTTTTATGAGAGCGGTTTGCTCGCAGGAGACAAAATAGCCAGCAGTGCAGCGCGCGAGTTTGGTCTGCCGTTATACGATTTAGGTGCGCACAATTTCGATGCACTACCCCGCCAGCTAGTCGATACCAAGTTGCTGCGCAAACACCAAGTGGTGCCTCTCTATAAACGCGGCAATCAGCTTTTTATTGCTATTAGTGATCCAACTAATTATCAGGCTATTGCAGAAATACAGTTTCAAACAGGTAACAGTGTCGAGCCGATATTGTCCACTTGCGAAAATATCCTCTCTGCATTAGAGCGCTATTTAGACAATCCACAAGCTAAAGCGCTCGACGAAGCTCTAGATACTATCGATGAGATCCATCTCGACGAGCTCGATATTGATATGGGTGAGCGAGAGGAAGAAGCTGATAATACCAGCGCACAAGACGATGCACCTGTAGTGCGCTTCGTCAACAAAATGATGCTCGACGCTATCCGTCTGGGCGCATCTGATATTCACTTCGAGCCCTACGAAAAACAGTACCGAATACGTTTTCGTATTGATGGTGTGCTGCAAGAGATATCTCGGCCTCCAGTCAATTTAGCTCCACGCTTAGCCGCTCGCTTGAAAGTTATGTCGCGCATGGATATATCCGAAAGGCGCGTACCGCAGGATGGCAGAATCAAACTCAAACTCTCCAAAAGTCGCGCTATCGATTTCCGAGTAAACAGCCTGCCACTTCAGTTTGGAGAGAAGGTGGTATTGAGGATTCTCGATCCAGCAGCGGCTCAAATTGGGCTGGATGCCTTGGGATTCGAACCAGAACAGCGTCAACTTTACGAACAGGCACTCGCTCGGCCGCAAGGCATGATCTTAGTCACAGGTCCTACGGGTAGTGGTAAAACGGTTACTCTCTATACCGGTCTGAACGCCCTAAATAGCGACGAGCGCAATATATCTACTGCCGAGGATCCTGTTGAGATCAATATCGAAGGGGTCAATCAGGTACAAATTAACCTCAAGGTAGGGCTCACTTTCGCTGAAGCCTTGCGCTCATTTTTGCGCCAAGATCCCGATGTCGTCATGGTGGGGGAAATTCGCGATTTGGAAACCGCCGAAATATCAATAAAGGCGGCGCAAACCGGACACTTAGTTCTCTCCACTTTACACACCAACAGCGCAGCAGAAACATTAACCCGCTTGCTCAACATGGGCGTCGCGACCTTTAATGTCGCCACCTCGGTGAGCCTTATCATTGCTCAGCGACTGGCGCGCAAACTTTGCGACAACTGCAAAGTAGCACAACCGACACTACCAGCTGAGATTATTCTTGAACAGGGCCTTGATCAACTCGACATTGAACCTGAAGCGATGAAACTCTTCACGGCTCGCGGCTGCGAACAGTGTCGAGACGGTTATCGAGGTAGGATTGGAATTTACGAAACCCTCGCTGTAACCGAGTCTTTAGCCGAAAAAATTATGCATGGCGCTAGCTCACTTGACACTCTCAAGGCTGCCAAAGCAGAGGGCTTTAGAACATTGCGACACAATGCACTGCGTAAAGTGGCGGCGGGGATAATCAGTCTCGAAGAAGCTAACCGCGTGACCAGACTCTAGCCACGTGGCCACATCAACCTCACAGCAACGCTACAGCTACCGCGGCCGCGACCGCAGCGGACGAGTGCTCAACGGTGAGATTACAGCGGCGAATAGCGCTGAAGCTCGCAATCTTCTGCGTCGCCAAGGTGTTTTAACTACCAAGCTCAAGCGCCACCGTCAGTCAATTTTTACATCCCGCGCAAAGTCCATCAAAGCCAGCGATATTGCTATCCTAACCCGTCAGCTAGCTACCATGATGCGAGCAGGAATTCCTCTAGTACAAAGTTTTGATGTGGTCGCCGATGGGCTCGACAATCCTAGTTTGGCAAGGGTGGTGCGCCAACTGCGCGACGATGTATCCGCAGGATCCAGCTTTACCCAAGCTCTGCAAAAACATCCTAAGTTATTTGACCCCCTCTATTGTAACTTGATCGCTGCCGGCGAAAGCTCTGGATCATTAGAAACGATGCTCAGCCGGGTCGCCACCTATCGGGAAAAAACCGAGCAGCTCAAAGCAAAGATCAAAAAAGCACTCGCCTACCCCGTTTTTGTTGTTCTAGTTGCTGTAGTCGTCACCAGTATATTGCTGATAAAAGTGGTGCCTGTCTTCGCCGAGACATTCGCCAGTTTTGGCGCTGAACTACCTCCTTTTACACGCATGGTAATGTCACTGTCAGAGTGGCTGCAACAGAGCTGGTGGGGAGTGGCCTTGTTCAGTGCCTTTTTTGTTTGGGTTTTTAATACCGCAAGACGCCGTTCCGCCCACGCGGCCTACATCCTCGACCAGCTGATACTGAAATTACCCATTGTCGGACCGATATTAGAAAAAGCGATTGTGGCACGCTTTTCGCGAACCCTGGCCACCACTTTTGCCGCTGGCGTGCCGTTAGTCGAAGCGCTAGAATCCGTGGCTGAAGCCGCTGGAAACCTTCACTATCGAAACCATATCCTGTTGATTCGCGAGGATGTCACCACAGGTATCGCTCTGCATCGCGCAGTCCGTTCGCGACAGATATTTCCCTCTCTTCTAGAACAGATGACCGCCATCGGAGAAGAGTCCGGTGCGCTAGACGAAATGCTGGAGAAAACTGCCGAGCATTTTGAGCAGTCTGTAGACAATTCGGTGGACAGTTTAACTGCCCTGTTAGAGCCCATGATTATGGCAGTGCTAGGGATTGTTGTTGGCGGCTTACTATTCGCGATGTATTTACCTATCTTCCAATTAGGGTCAATTGTCTAACCTCAATGAGGACTTATCAGCGCCGCTGTGTCAGACTTTAGCATGCAAAATCTCAACGATTTAATCGCCCTTGAGCCGATCTGGTCACTGCTTCCAGCACTCCTGCTTGGAGCGATACTCGGCAGTTTTTACAATGTAGTCATTGCTCGCCTACCAGTGATGCTGCAACGCCAATGGCTAGATGAGAGTGACAGTAGCCACTCACTGCAATCCAACTCCCAACCCGGCGAGAGACAACTCTTTAACCTATTTGTGCCGCGCTCGCGCTGTCCAAACTGTCACGCCACAGTTCGCGCATTGGACAATATTCCACTGCTGAGTTTTGCGCTGTTGCGCGGGCGCTGTAGAAGCTGCCAACAATCAATCCACTGGCGTTATCCTGCTATCGAGTTCGTTAGCGCATTATTGACTGCCTTGGCGACATGGCATTTTTCTGTGGGGCCTACACTATTTTTTGCCATTGCTCTGATTGGTATATCGCTTATTTTATTCGCTATTGATAGCGAGTATATGTTGCTGCCCGACACACTTACTCTCGGCTTGCTGTGGCTGGGGCTACTGGCCAACAGCAGCGCACTGTTTACCTCAGTCGAAAGTGCAGTATACGGAGCAGCTTTAGGATACGGCGTATTATGGATACTAGTTTGGGTGGCTAAATGGCTGACCGGGCAGGATGCCATGGGTTATGGCGACTTCAAATATGTGGCCGCCATAGGTGCATGGTTTGGCCCTGAAGGAGTTTTATTAGGATTACTGATCGCCTCAACGC
>Ga0209555_10002699_pt1 | contig 12346 bp, 9 predicted proteins | sample SaaInl85LU_5_DNA_FD_184643 | JGI IMG/M metagenome (GOLD analysis project Ga0209555, IMG submission 184643) | Marine microbial communities from expanding oxygen minimum zones in the Saanich Inlet - ESP_85LU_5_DNA (SPAdes) (version 2) | ecosystem: Environmental > Aquatic > Marine > Intertidal zone... | reverse complement strand
TACTAGTGTGTTTACTCGTTTTGGAATTGAAAGAATTGCTCATTATTCTTTTCAATTGGCAAGAAAAAGAAGAAACAAGGTAACTAATGTTACCAAGTCAAATACGCTAATTAACAGTTTAGCTTATTGGGATCGCGTAATTGAAGAGGTAGCAAAAGAATACCCAGATGTTGCGTTTAATAAAATGTATATTGATAATGCTTCTGCAAGCTTTGTGTTAAAACCAGAAGTTTTTGATGTAATTATTACCACAAACCTTTTCGGAGATATTTTATCTGACTTGGGTGGAGCAATTATGGGAAGCTTGGGTCTTGGAGGTAGTGGAAACATTAACCCAGAGAAAGACTTCCCTTCTATGTTTGAGCCAATTCATGGCTCTGCTCCAGATATTGCTGGTCAAGATATTGCCAATCCAATTGGTCAAATTTGGTCTGCAGCAATTATGTTAGAGCATTTAGGAGAAATGGAAGCTGCTAAGGATATTGTTGCTGGTATCGAGGCCACAACTACAGCAGGTAATTTAACCGTAGATTTAGGAGGTAATGCCTCTACTTCTGAGATTGCAGCACGTGTTGTAAAACATATTGAAGCTGCAAAACTAGAAACAGTGTAGTCTTTCTAAATGAAAACAAAAAAAATAGTAGATCTAACGCTGCCCATAAATAATCAAATGAGTGGCGTTAGTATTACTCCCGCAAGAATTTTAGATGTTGATGGTTGGAATGCTACAACCTTAAATTTGTATTCACATTGTGGAACACATATGGATGCTCCACTCCATTTTGGAGTTACTCCTCAGACCATAGATCAACTTCCAACAGAACGCTTAATTAGTGTCGCCTGGATTGTAAATCTTACACATTTAAAACCAAAAGAACAAATTTTAGTATCTCATTTAGAGAGTATAACCAACGATTTTGAAGCTGGCCAAAGCATTATTTTGCATACAGGCTGGAGTAAAAAATTGGGTACATCATCTTATAGAGATGATTTGCCAAGAATAAGTGCCGAGTTAGCCAATTGGTTGGGAGAAAAAAAAGTAAACATATTAGGTGTAGAACCACCATCTGTTGCAGATGTAAATAATATTGATGAGGTAACTGAAATACATCAAATATTAATGAAACATGATATTATTATTGTTGAAGGTTTGTGTAATTTAGAACAAATTACAGCGCCAAAGATTACGCTATTAGCTCTACCATTAAAGGTTGAGGGCGGAGATGGAGCTCCTTCTAGAGTACTTGCTTTACAAAATTAATAATGCTAAAAACAGATATTTTAAGGGCCATTACTAAAGGGAACCAGCATCGAGGTTTTTTAGAGGAAATCCAAGAAAAACGTTGCAAAACTCCAAAATCAATTGTCATTTTAGATGACGATCCAACAGGTACGCAAACGGTATACAATTTACCTGTTGTAACTCGTTGGAGTTTATCTGTTTTAGAAGAAGAATTTAAAAAAAGTCCCATCTTTTTTATTTTAACCAATTCTAGAAGTTTGCAGGCAGAAGAAGCTAACGAATTGGCAGAAACTATTGGAGAACGATTACAAGAACTATCAAAAAAATACAACAAAGAGCTGGTAGTTGTTAGTAGAGGAGATTCTACATTAAGAGGACATTACCCCAATGAAGTTAACGCCTTAGCCAAAGGTTTAGGGATAGAGCCTGTAACCCATATTTTAGCTCCTGCTTTTTTTGAAGGTGGACGATACACGTACAACAATGTTCATTATGTAAAAGAAGGAGAAGAATTTATTCCAGTAAACAAAACACCGTTTGCAAAAGACAATACATTTGGTTATCAAAATTCTAACGTAACCCATTGGATTTTAGAAAAATATCAAAACACAATTGCTGCAGGTCAAATAGAAAATCTTGCAGTAGATTTTTTAAGAACTGCACCTACAAAACGTATTGTAGAAAAAATTGAAAACAAGCAGAAAACTCATATAGTTGTAAATGCCACAAGTTATGCAGACTTAGAAGCTGTAGCTTTGGCGGTTTTAAGAAGTAAACAAATTTTTTTATTAAGAACCTCAGCTTCTTTTGTAAATGCCATTGCTGGAATAAAAGCCAAAGAACCTCTGACAAAACAAGAGATTTTAGGAAACACTAAAGGGAAAGGATCTTTAATAGTAATTGGGTCTTATGTACCTAAAACAACAGCACAACTAAACTTTTTAAAACAACATTCAACGGCAAAGTTTATAGAATTAAATGTTACAAATGTAAAAGACGATATGCTTTTTCAAAAAGAAATAGCTGCAGTTTCAGAACTAGTAAACCAATATTTAAAAGAAAACAAAGATGTTGTTTTTCATACCAGTAGAACCCTCATAAAAGGAGCTACAAAAGAAGAGAGTTTAGCCATTGTAAACAAGGTTTCTAATGGGGTACTTTCTATTGTAAAACAATTGACTGTAAAGCCAAAATATATTGTAGCCAAAGGAGGAATTACCTCTAGTGATATTGCTACAAAAGCCCTAAATGTGCAAAGAGCGCAGGTATTGGGTCAAGCATTAAAAGGTGTTCCAGTATGGAAAATAGGAAACGAAACCAGGTTTCCAGAAATGCCCTATATTATTTTTCCAGGTAATGTGGGTAATGCTGATGCACTATACCAATTAACAAAATTATTAAAATGAAAAAACCAAACTATTTTCCTAAACGTTACCTAATGGTAATAGGCACATTTTTGTTGGCTTTACTATTGTATATAGATCGTATTTGTATTTCTGTAGCCAAAGAACCTATTGCTGAAGCATTAAGCTTAACAGATAGACAAATGGGTTTGGTTTTTGGTATTTTCACTCTAGGATATGCTTTTTTTCAAACACCTTCTGGTATGTTAGCAGACAGATTAGGACCAAGAAAAGTTTTGGCTAGCATTGTAGCCATTTGGTCTGTTTTTACTGCATTAACCGGGTATGCTTGGAATTTTATTTCGTTATTGGTTGTGCGTTTTTTATTTGGTGCAGGAGAAGCTGGAGCTTTTCCAGGAATGACAAGAGCTATTTATAGCTGGATTCCTTTAAAAGAAAGAGGTTTAGTAACAGGAATTAATTTTTCGGGTTCCCGTTTGGGAGCTGCTTTTGCGTTGCCGTTAGTCGTTTGGTTGATCGATAGTTTTGGGTGGCGAATTTCCTTTTTAATTTTAGGAATTGTAGGTGTTGTTTGGGCATTAATATGGTTTGTACTTTTTAGAGACAACCCAGAAGATCATAATGCTTTGTCTAAAGAGGAAAAAGAATTTATTATTGCCAACAGACAAGAAAAAAAAGCCAATATCGCCAAAGAAAAATTACATTTTGGTACTTTGCTGAGTTCCAAAAATATGTGGTTTGCAATGGGGCAGTATTTCTGTAGCAATTTTACTTTTTATTTTGCGTTAACCTGGTTGTTTCCTCATGTAAAAAGTGAGTATAATTTAGCTACTTTGGAAGCTGGTTTTTACACGTCAATACCGTTAATTTTTGGAGCTCTTGGTAACTGGTTTTCTGGTGCTTTAGGAGACGCTATTTTTAAAAAAGGAGACTGGAAAAAGTCTAGGGTAATACCAGCATCAATAGGTTTTGCTTTTGCTGCAATTGGTTTGATTGGCAGTATTTATATGGAAACCGCAGTTGGAGCTATTGCTTTTTTAAGCGTTGCTATTTTTGGTGCAGACATGACCTTACCTTCTTCTTGGGCATTTTGTACAGACATTGGTAAAGAACACTCTGGAGCAGTTTCTGGAACTATGAATATGGCAGGAAATATTGGTGCTTTTCTTACTTCGTTAATTTTTCCATATTTATTGGCGTGGACAGGCAATACAAATTTGTTTTTTGTTATAGGAGCAGTCCTAAATATAAGTGCAATTTTCTTGTGGTTTAACATGAAACCAAACAAACATTTTTCAGAATATTAACATACGATAGCAATGAAAAAATTAAGAGGTGTAGCCGTTGGAACAGGATATTTTAGTCAGTTTCAATATGAAGCTTGGAATAGAATGGAGAATGTAATAATAGTTGCAGTTTCTAGTAGAAGATTAGAAAAAGCACAAGCCATTTGCGATCAGTTTAACATCGCTAAAGCATACGATAATTTTGAGCAAATGTTAATTGAAGAACAGCCTGATTTTGTAGATATTATTACACCTCCAGAAACACATACACAGTTTTGTACCATTGCGATAAAACATGGTATTGATATCATTTGTCAAAAACCATTAGCCCCAACTTACAAAGAATCTGTGGCCTTAGTAGAGGCTATTAAAAAGTCTAGTGTTAGAATGATGGTGCATGAAAATTTTCGATTCCAACCTTGGTATAGAGAAATCAAAAAATTACTCAATCAAAGAATCATTGGTGACAAAATACATAGCATTAATTTAAGAATGCGAATGGGAGATGGCTGGCAAGAAGATGCTTATATGAATCGTCAGCCTTATTTTAGAGAAATGCCACAGTTGTTAATCTATGAAACAGGCGTTCATCTTATAGACGTTTTTCGTTATTTATTGGGAAATGTCACCCAAGTGTATGCTAAATTAAAAACCCTAAACAATAACATTAAGGGGGAAGATTTCGCATGGGTGCAATTTGAATTTGAAAACGGTGCTTTAGGATTTTTAGATGCAAACCGATTTAATGAAAACACTAGTGAAGACCCAAGATTAACGTTTGGAAATATTTGTTTGGATGGCAACAAAGGAACCATTCGTTTGTTTGATGACGGAAGAATAGCAGTGCAAAAATTAGGAGAAGAAGAGAAGCCACATGAATACGCTTACGAAAAAATTAATTTTTCTGGTGATTGTGTGTATAACACACAAGTTCATTTTATAGCGTGTTTACGCTCAGGAACCCCTTTTGAAACCGATATTGAGAAATATTTAAACAATATTATAGTACAAGAGGCTATTTACGAGGCAAATGAAAAAGGAGTGCCAATAAAACTAAATTAATTTACTACTCAAATTAACCTATTGTATCGATTTGAATTTAGGGGTGTTTGTAATTGTTTTTTACGTATATGAAATGAGTAACTAAAACAACTTAACTAGCCAAAACCCCTCTTTTTTTTAGTTCAGGTATTGTGCGTAAAGCCCCTTCTTTGATACTATTGGCTTTAAATGTAAACGTTTTTTCATACAGCGTGTTTCCCTCAAAAAAAGTAACTTGAAATTGGTTACTTAGTTTAAACAATTCAGGTTGAATTAATTCTACCTTTGCAAAAGAATTGGCAGGAAGTTTTTCAATTTTTTTACGCAATAAAGAGGTTTTTTTCTGCTCAGAAAAGCCTTGGGAAACAATAACCACCATTTCTAAATCTACCTCTTTTTTATTAATAATGTATGCATTCCAATCGTCGGTGTTGTAAATATCATTATACTCCAAAACAACGGCTATTTCGATCTCGGTTACTTCTGGTATTTGGATGTCTTTTTTCATTAGAATTGGTAAAAGTTTAAAAAATCCTTCAAATGTATACACTAAAAAAGTATCTAGTATAAAAATCTTGAAGGATTTTATGAAATTTAGTTCGCTTAAGGGGTATCGTTCTTACTCAGAAACACTGCGCTTGTTGAAACCTAAAGTTCATCCTTTTCAAAAAGCTCAGTATACAATACCTATAACTTTATTTTCCTATCGTTTGTAAATCTTCTTCTAAAGTTTTACTCTTATTGGCTGCGTTAATCCACATTTTAAAACGTGTAATTAGGTAGAATAAAATAGGAACTACAACTAAGGTTAAAAAGGTTGCAATAAATAAACCATAAATAACAGTTTTAGCAAGAGGACCCCAAAAAATTACATTGTCTCCTCCAATGTAAATGTTTGGATCAAACTCACTTACTAAAGTAAAGAAGTTAATATTGAGTCCCATTGCTAAAGGAATTAACCCTAAAATGGTTGTAATTGCCGTTAACAATACTGGACGTAAACGCGCTTTTCCTGCTTTTATGATAGCCTCTAAAAGATCATTTTTTGAAAGATAGGATTTCTCACTTAGACCTAATGCTTCCTTCTTTCTATCAATTAAAAGTTGCGTGTAGTCTAAGAGTACCACACCATTATTTACCACAATACCCGCTAGAGAAATAATACCCATCATGGTCATCATAATTACAAAAGAAGCCCCTGTAATTACAATTCCCCCAAATACACCAATAAAACTCAAAAAGATTGCAATCATAATAATTGCTGGTTTAGAAACTGAGTTAAACTGGAATATCAAAATAAAGAAAATTAATGCCAAGCCTTTAAAGAAAGCACCCATTAAGAAAGCTTGCTGCTTATTTTGTTCTTCAAGCTGACCAGTGTAGTCAATTTTCACATCTTTAGGCATTTCTGTAAAATTTTTCATTTCCTCCTTGATTTTAGCTACTGCAGCTGCAGCATCTACATAACCAGGAGCCAATTGAGAATATACAGTAACCACTCTTTTGGTATCTCTATGTTTTATGGCACTAAACCCAGAGCTATTGTTTTGTGTTGCTATGGTTGAAACAGGTATTGCTTTAACTTGACCGTTTGTTGGATCTCTAAACGTAATCTTTTGATTGAAAATAGCACTTGTATTGTAACGTATATTTTCGTTAAAACGAACGTTAATATCATAATCATCACCATTTTCTTTGTAAATACCTGCTTTAGCTCCAAAAATTGCATTACGTAATTGTTGGCTAACTTGTCCTGTAGCTACTCCTAACTCACCAGCCTTTTGCCTATCTACTACAACACGCATAGATGGTTTGTCTTTATTCACATCAATTTTTAGTTCATCTACTTCTGCAATATTTCTAGAGTTAACAAAAGCTCTCATTTTTTCTGCTGTTGCAATCAATTCTTCATAGTTGTTTCCTTCTAGTTCAATATTAATTGGTGCACCAGCAGGAGGGCCATTTGCATCTTTTTCTACAGAAATTAAAACACCAGGATAAATACCTGTTAGTGCAACTTGTACCTTCTGTCGTAGTGCTTCACTATCTAAACCACGTCTGTATTTGTACTGACGCATAGAGGCTGTAATTTTTCCTTTGTGTGGCATTTCTGCAGCAGAGCCACCATCTGTTTGTGGATTACCTGCACCTTCGCCAACTTGAGAAACGGAACTTTCTACCAAGAAATTTTTTCCATTATCCATATACATTTCTTCGTTAATAATGCTATAGACACGTTGTTCTATTTCTTGGGTAATTGTATTGGTTTCATAAATATCCGTTCCTTGAGGGTATTCTATGTAAACAATAATTTGGTTTGGTGTATTGTCTGGAAAGAACTCTATTTTTGTTCTTTGGCTAGCCACAGAAGCCCCAAAACCACCGAAAGCAGCAAACAAAAGTAAAACAGTACCCAAGGTTATTGCTATAGGAACCCAACCTCTTAAGGCGCCTTTTAAAGTTTTTTCGTAAACATTTTCTAACCAAACCAAAGTATTTCTTTGGAAGAAATTAGCTGCTGGACGTAAAAACAGACGATACAGCCAAAGTAAAATAGCTGTAAATACCATTACTGTTCCTAAGGCTCTATTTTCTCCACCAAAGATTACAATTAAAGCACCAATACCGCCAACAATTGCTGTTATTTTAACAATTCTATTCAATGGCATTTCTTTGTCTTCAGTGGTCATAAATTCAGAGACTAATACTGAGTTGAAGAATATAGCAACGATTAATGAAGAACCTAACACCACAGATAATGTGATTGGAAAATAAATCATAAACTGACCAAATAGCCCTGGCCAAAGTCCCAAAGGAACAAAAGCAGCCACTGTGGTAACTGTTGAGATGATAATTGGATACGCAATTTCACCAATTCCTTTTTTGGCCGCTTCAATTCTACTCATACCTTCTTCATCCATTAAACGGTATACGTTTTCTACCACAACAATTCCATTGTCTACCAACATTCCTAATCCCATGATTAATCCAAAAAGAATCATTGTGTTTAATGTATAGCCTAGAGCACCTAAAATCATTAAAGACATGAACATAGACATGGGTATTGCAAAGCCAACAAACAAGGCGTTTTTAAATCCTAAAAAGAACATTAAAACGGTTACAACTAAAATGATTCCAAAAATAATGTTGTTTACCAAATCATCTACTTGACCAATCGTTTTGTCCGATAAGTCGTTTGTAATTGAAACGTCTAGATTAGAAGGAAAATAGTCAGTTTTTGCCTTGCGTACAATCTCTTTAATCTTTTCTGCTGCTGCCACCATATTTTTACCAGAACGTTTTTTAACGTCAAGCATCACAACAGGTCTACCTTCTTTTCGTGCAAAGGTTGTTTTGTCTTTTTCTCTAAAGCTAACTTTTGCGACATCTTTTAAATAGATGGAGTTTCCTTTTTCAGATTTAATAACAAAATCGTTTAAATCTGATGGAGTCTGGATTTCACCTAAAATTCGAATGGTTCTTCTTTGTCCGCTAGCAATTAAATTACCAGCAGAAGAGGTAATGTTTCCGTTTTGAATGGCCACAACAATATCGTTAAAACTTACTTGCATTGCCATCATTTTATAAATATCAACAGCAACTTCTACTTCTTTGTCTTGTACTCCTCTAATATCTGCTTGTTTAACTTCCGGTAAATCTTCAATTTCATCTTGCAAATATTCTGCATATGCCTTTAATTGTTGTAATTGATAATCTCCGGAGATGTTGATGTTTAAGAATGGAATTTCTTCAGACATACTTAAATCAAACGCATTCGGATCTACTTTTGCGCCGTTAAAAGTAGGCCAATCTTCAGAGGCTTTCTCAGTATCTAATTTGTCTTTTACTCGTTGTTTAGCCACTTCAACATCCATATCATCGTCAAATTCAACAATAATCATAGAATAGTCTTCTTGGGAAGTTGATGTAATTTCTACAACACCACTTAGCCCTTTTAATTGATCTTCTAAAGGGTCTGTAATGAGCTTCTCTATATCTTCAGCAGTGTTTCCTGGAAAAAGTGTGCTGATGTATATTTTTGTTTCTTTAATTTCAGGGAAATCCTCTCTGGGCATACTAAAGTATGCAGATATTCCTAAAACCAAAATTAAAGCTATAGCCACATACATGGTCGTTTTATTGGAAATTGCCCAAGATGACAACCCAAATTCTTTATCGGTCTTTTTGTTGTTAGTCATTAGTCGATGGTCTTTAGACGATAGTAATAATCGTTATTGTTTCAATATTTTTTAAGCCGTTACTTTTTGTTAGCCCTCAGCTTTTATTTATTAGTACTTTTTAATTCAGCATTCGTAACTCAACACTATTTTGAACTAATTGTAACTTCTTGTCCGTTTTTAACGCTTCTTGCACCAGCTTTAATCACAATATCTCCTATGGAAATTCCATTTAAAACTTCAATAACATCACCTTGTGTTTTTCCTGTTTTAACAATCGTTTGTTTAGCAGTTCCTGTATTTTCTTTTAAGTTTTCAACTACATATACATACTGGTCTCCTGCTGCATTTTCAGAGATGATACTTTGCGGAATTAGCATGGCCACTTCATTGGTGTAATCATTAATTTTTAGTTTGGCTATTAAGTTAGGTTTGATGTTGTTTTTGTTGTTTGGCACATCAATTTCAACTTGATAGGTTCTGTTAGCTGGATTGATATAGTTTGCTGCTTGTTTTACTTTAGACGTTACTTTTTCGCCTAACACTGGAAAATAAATTTCAACATCTTTTCCTTTGGTTATATGGCTTATATACGTTTCAGGAATATCTGCTTCAATAAACATGTTGTTTAGGTTTATAATTCTAAACAATTCAGCACCCATTCCTGGAGCAACAACGGTACCTTTGTCTTTGATAATATCGTCAACAATACCAGAAAAAGGGGCTTTTATGGTTGCTTTATTTAACTGAATTTTTAATTGTTCTAACGTGTTTTGTTGAGCCTCGTAATTGGTTTTTGCCTGTAAAAACTGAATTTCTGAACCAATTTTTTGATTCCACAATCTTTGTTGACGTTCAAAAGTAGTTTTGGCTAGTACTGTAGTAGTTTCCAACTGTGCTACTTGCTCTTTTAATCCTCCATCATTTATTTTAGCCAAGGCTTGTCCTTCTGTAACTTTTTGTCCTTTTGTAACAAATATTTCTTCTAAAATTCCAGCTGTTTCTGGATATATCAATACATTTTGTTTGGTTTGTACATTACCTTGTAATTCTATAAAATGAGTAAATATTTCTTTCTTAATTATTTGTGCAGTTACCAAAGGGTTCTTTTTAATAGTATCTAACCTTTCAATTGCAGTATTTAATTGCTTTATTTCTGTATTAAGAGCAGCTAGTTTACTATTGAGTTCGCTTTTTTTCGTAACAATTTCTTTTAAATTGTTAGAAGCAACAATTTCTTTTACACTTTTTGCTGTCTCCTTACCACAAGAAGCAAATACTAAAGCAATAGCTAAAAATTTATATATAGTTTTCATTCAGTTGATATTTAGTTTATAGGTATGTTTAATGCGTTTTCTAATGCTGCTTTTTTAGCAATTACCTGCAACATGGATTGTATGTAGTTTTGTTGTTGGGTATATAGCTGATTCTGTGCTTGAGACAAATCGAAACTAGTAGAAATACCTTCAAAAAATTTGATACGTTGTTTCTTTTCTATTCGCTCCGCTAAATTTACATTACGTTTGTTAGTTTGATAATTGTCTATACTCGCTTGGTATTCGTTTTTCGCATTATCTACTTGCAAATTCAAACGTTGTTTGGTTTCCTCTAAACGTATATCTGCTGTTTCTAAAGCAATTCTTGCTTGTTTCGTTTTAGAAGTTCTCTGAAAGCTACTAAAAATGGGTACTCTTAGATTAATGCCAAACAAAGAAGTTTGGAACCATTCTTGGCTACTATTTAAGAACGAAAAGGTATTTGAAAAACCTTGTGTACCGTAATTAATAAAAGCGCTTAATGAAGGTAAAGCTTTGCTTTGTTCTAATTTCATCATCAAACGTTTTGTTTCTCTACTGTTTTCTGCAATTCTAAAATCAATATGTTCTCCAACGTTAAACTCTTTTGTAAAAAGCGCTAAGTTGATGTTACTCGATAGCAAAGAATCAAGAGAATCTGAAAGTACTACTGGCGTATCAATTTTTTGACCCAATGAAAGGTTTAACATTTGATAAGCGATTGCTTTCATTCTTTCTAAATTGTACAATTGATTTTTTAAACTTCCTAAAGTAATTTCTAGTTGCTCAACATCTTCTTCTTCACTAAAACCATTTTCAAATATCTTTTTCGCATCGTCGTAGTTTTTTTGTAGAATTTTAATGTTTTTTTGTAAAATTTCAATCGAATTTTCTGCAACTAAAACATTACCGTAAGCATTAATAACGGCTTCTCTAGTTAATAAATCCGTTTTTTCTTCTGCTTGTTTAGAAATATTTAGAAAAGTTCTGGATGCTTGAAGCGCCACTAAATAAGAACCATCAAAAAGCAATTGAGATAGGGTTACAGAAGCATTAATATTTTGTTCAGTACCAAATACAACAGGTATAAAACCTTCTGGAGTCGGTGGGCTATTTTGTCTGTTGATATTAAAAAAATCTTCTACTGTCTTTACTACAGACTCTCTATTGTCAAATGCGGCAGCAGGTAATAAAGAAACGGGCTGCTTTATAAAATTTTGGTAATCTACATTGGCATTTATTTGAGGCAATCCAGTTGCTGTAGTTTCCCAAACAGTTTCTTTTGCAGCAACAATATCATTTTTAGCGGCTTTTGTATTATAGCTGTTTTCTAAAGCATAAGCAATGGCATGGTCTAAAGAAAGCGATATGGGTTGCTCTTGAGCTTTGGCAATAGTTACCAAACAAAAATAAGCCAAAAGCAATAACTTTGTTTTCATGTAATTAATATTTAAGTTGATTTTCTAATTGTTGTATTCCTTTTTCTGTACAAATTCCTTTCATATGATATTCTAAATAATAATTCATTAATTCTTTCATAGAATAATTGTCAAGAGGAAAAAAGTCTTTGTCTTTGATTCCTGTTAAACCAATAAAATAAATCCTAGAGATAAACTCTAAGTCTATATTTTTTCGATAAAATCCATTGTTAATCCCTAGTCTTAAATTGTTTTTAACGCATTCTTGCATCATTACAAATTGCTTCTTTTTTAAAGACAAGTAGGTTTCTGGGTAATATTTTTGTAGCTGGTATTGTGGTGACGATTTTTCGTCTTTCAAATGCTCCATAACCAAACGTTTGATCGAAAAAATCTCTTCAATAGGATTCATGTTTTTGTTACAAACGTCATTAATACCGCGAGAAATTATTTCAAAAGTGTGGTTGGTTACCACATCAACTAATTCAGTTTTGTTTTTAAAGTACTTGTAGATGGTTTTT
>Ga0209555_10002697_pt1 | contig 12352 bp, 10 predicted proteins | sample SaaInl85LU_5_DNA_FD_184643 | JGI IMG/M metagenome (GOLD analysis project Ga0209555, IMG submission 184643) | Marine microbial communities from expanding oxygen minimum zones in the Saanich Inlet - ESP_85LU_5_DNA (SPAdes) (version 2) | ecosystem: Environmental > Aquatic > Marine > Intertidal... | reverse complement strand
AAAACCTGCCAAGGCATCATTAGATGAACCATTTGACCTTTTAGTAAGAGTTATGCCCAAAATTTTTGAAGCTTTTACAGCGTCTTCGCCAAAAGTCTCATAAAAGTCGCCTACTCTAAATAAAAGCATAGCAGTAGGGTATTTAGCTTTAATGCTATTATATTGCTTCATCAAAGGCGTAACCTTCTTTTCACCACTCATATTTTTTTTAGCTACCAACGGTCTATTTTATATAATTTAGCAAACAGATTTTTAAAAGATGCGTAAGTTAAAAAATAAGGAATTAAATCGCTTAAATTTAGAAGAATTTAAAAGTACAAAAAAATTACCTATTGTAGTTGTTCTTGACAATGTAAGGAGCGCACACAACGTCGGTTCAATATTCAGAACATCTGATGCGTTTTTGATTGAAAAGGTAATGCTTTGCGGCATTTGCCCTACCCCACCAAAAAATGAAATTCGTAAAACTGCTTTAGGCGCAACCGAGTCTATGGACTGGCAATATTTCGAAAATTCTATGGATTGCATAAAAACCTTAACCCAGGAAAATTACCACATCGTAAGTGTTGAACAAACAGATAACTCTGTTGATCTTCAAAATTTTGTGATTGATAAGTCAAAAAAATTAGCACTAATTTTTGGCAATGAAGTCAATGGAGTAAGTGACGAATGTATTTCTATGAGCGATGAAGTAATAGAAATACCCCAACACGGAACAAAACATTCATTCAATGTTTCAGTCAGTGCTGGGATTGTTCTTTGGGACTTAGTTAAAAAGCTCTAAGCTTATTTCTTCATAAAGTCAACTCTTCTGTTTACTTCGTTCATGTAATCCTCAAAATTATAACCTCCGTTTTCAGAGTCTTCACTGAAGTTAGATTTTAATAACAAAGGACTTGCTTCGCCTTTTGAGACCACTTCAAATCTATCGGCATCAATACCAAAGACATCAACAAGGTATCGAATTGCGTTTTCTGCTCGTTCTTTGGCTAATTCTAAATTGAAATCAATAGAACCTCTTTTGTCGGCATGGCCAACAACGAAGTATTTATCCTTTGGATTTTCATTCATTATTTTAGCAGCAATTGCTAATCTTTTAAAGTCTTCGCTTCGAATTTTTGTGCTTGCAGTACCAAAGAATATTGAGGGTAAAACTGCAGGCATCGAATTGTTACTTAACTGTTTAGACACATCTATACCTTGATAATTTACAATAGCACCTTTTGCTGAATTTTCTAAATCTCTACTATTCGGAACACCATCACCATCTGAATCCAACTCAACACCACTAGCATTTACTTTTGCATTTCTAGAAGTGAAAATGTCTTCGTCTTGATAATCGTACACCCCGTCGTTATCAACGTCTAAAGGCACACCCGAACCGTCTACACTAACCCCCTCTGGAGTTTCATTGTCTTTGTCAAAATAATCGGCTACACCATCCTCGTCAGTATCTTTTGACATTTTTTGCACTTTTTGAACAATGCGTTTTTGGGTATGATACACTTCATTCAAAGGGTTATGCCAATGCATGGATTTCTTTTTTGAACCTATTGAATAGGTTAAACCTAAAGAAAACGACATGTATTTATCAAATTTTGTAAGCACTACATTTCTACCAGAATACTGAGTATTGTCAATGTAGTCGCTGTTAATTAGATAATATTTGATTTTTGCAGCTAAATCAATACGGTCACTCAAATCATACAATACATGAGTTCCAGCCTTAAAATAACCTTCTGTTTGTAATTTAATATCTGTTAGCGATTCATCACCGTTGTATCCTCTGGTGGCAATAATTTCATTGTTAGAAATTTTTCTTGAAACAGATCTAAAAGACATCAAACCAAGACCAAGTTCACCAAAAACCTTAAATTTTGATGATTTGTATTCATTGGTATTTATAACAAAGTTTGATAAGTTAAGAAGTAAACTTGCGTCAACACTTGTGTAATGCGCTAAAAATTTAGTTGATACAGAATCTAATCTAGAATTGTAATCCGTAAAACAATAGTCGCAACTGCCATATTCTCTTCTTAATCCAGCTAACTTCCCAAGGCTTAATTCCGCTTGAAAGCCATACATACTATTGAACATTTTCTTAGCATTAAGCGCTCCTGAAAATCGAAATTCATTAAAATTTCCAATACTTGCTGGATAAAAATCGTGCTGCTTAATATCTCCTAAAAAGACGTTGGCAGAAAGCACATCTGCACCAACTGAAATGGAATTAAATTGTGTGTTTCTTGATTGAGAAAATACACTCAAAGAACTTACAAGAAGTAAGATTATGATTAAATTTTTCATGATTTAAAATTATTAATTTGATTGGCAAAAGTAAGTTATTTATATAAAATATTGTTAACAATTACATATTTAAAATTATATCATGTAGACTAATCGATTTTAATCTAATAAATATATATTTGCATGTATCAATTAATTTATAATGAAATTCATAGTAATGAAAAAGACAATTCTTTTCAGGTTCTCAATAGTATTTACAGCTCTATTATTTCTTAGCTCATGCGGGCTAGATTTAATGGTGTCCAAATTTAACACCCTAGAGTATACCGTTACTCCAACTCAAGTTGAAGTGCATGGTGGAGTAATTGACATTGAACTTGACGTTAATATTCCAAAAAAGTACTTTCAAAAAAACGCTTCAGCTGAATTCAGACCTATGCTAGCCGAATCTGCTGAAAGTGAAAATAAAGTGTTTTTTGAACCCGTTCAACTTCAAGGCGAAAAGGTATCATCTAACGGAAAAACTATTGGCTATGTTACAGGTGGGAAGTTTACTTACAAAGGCTCTGTAAACTACACTGACGATATGTTTGCTTATGATTTATTTGCAACCGCAACAGCTACAATGAATGACAATAGCAAATACCTTGGTTCTTTAAAAATTGCCGATGGAGTAATGGCTACTGCCACTCGTGTAAAAAACAATGAAGAGCCAAAATTTGCTGACCACACATACGAGAAAGAAACAATTCTTGAAGAAACTGCTGTCATTTACTTTACAGTAAATAATTCTACGGTAAGGTATTCGCAAAAAAGCTCTGACGAAGTAAAACGTTTGAAGGAATTTGCTAAGCAAGGTTTTAAAACAAAAAATATTGAAATATCATCTTACGCTTCACCAGAAGGAAGTTTAGATGTTAATGATAAAGTTTCAGGGAACAGAGCAAAGTCTACATTCTCATACGCAAAGCGACTAATGAAAGATTTGAAAGTTGATGGTGCTAATAACGATGAGCTATACATCAACACGTCTAAGGGTGAAGACTGGAATGGCTTTAATAATCTAGTAAATTCGTCAGACTTAAAAGACAAAAGCAGAGTTTTGAATATTGTTAGAAGCCAAAAAGACCCACAAAAAAGAGAAGAAGCCATTAGAGATATGGCAGAAATATATGATGCTATTGAAGAAGATGTTCTTCCAAAGTTGAGAAAGGCAACCATCACTTTACGTGTTTACGAACCGAAGAAAACCGATGAAGAGATAGCTTCTCTAGCGATTTCTGACCCTTCAAAATTAGATAAAAAAGAAATGCTTTATGCTGCTACTTTATTGAATGATAATTCCATTAAGAAAACCATTTATAAGGCTACGATAAACGCTCATCCTAATGATTATAGAGCATACAACAATTTACTATGTATAAACATTATCGAAAAAGATTTTAATAGTGCTAAGATGAATTTAGGTAAGGCTGAAAAGCTAGGCTCTAACGCCAGTGAAGTAAACGAAAACAAAGGCATAATGGCGGCAATGGAAGGCGATTTAGAAAGTGCTAACTCTTTGTACAACAAATCAGGAGCTTCAAATTTAAATAAAGGGATATTAGCCATTAAGATGGGCAATTATGAATCAGCTATGAGCAAACTAAAAGGCGATGATTTCAATGCTACTCTTGCTAAAATTTTAAATGGAACCAATGCAACTACAAGCGACAAATCTGCTGAAGGCTATTATCTAAACGCTATATCAAATACACGTTCGGGTAGTGTTGATAGTGCTATTGAAAATCTGAGACAAGCGATTAACTTAGACGCCAACTTAGCAAAAGAGGCTGCTATAGATGTTGAATTTTTAAAGCTAAAAGTTAACACCGATTTTCAGTCGTTAGTGAATTAATAAGAAATATTGATTAAATAAAAAGGCCCGTTTATACGGGCTTTTTTTTACAAGAAAATTCTATGAATGCCTTTTTCATAGGCTTGCTCCGTTAGTTCAACCAATTTATTAAAGGTAGAAATATCAGTCACAAAATCCTTATTAGAAACATCTACAATAAGGACAGGATAATCTTGCTGTTTTTTGAAAAAATCAAAATATTTTTGTTGAATATTCAAGAGGTAATCGTCTGAGATATCCTGTTCATATTCTCGACCTCTTTTGTAAATGTTTTGCTGTAACCTATTTACATCTGAGTGCAAGTACAAAATCAAATCTGGCTTTGGCAAATTATTTAATGCTATGTCTGAAAGTCTGTTAAATAAAAGCAGCTCATCATCAGTTAAGTTGTTTTTTGCAAATAACTTGGACTTAACAAAGAAGTAATCAGAGACTAAACCTTTTGAAAATAAATCCTGATCCCTAACCTCTCCAAGTTGTCTGTAGCGCTCTGCCATAAAAAACAACTCGAGTGAAAAGGCATATCTTTCTGGGTTTTTATAAAATTTTGGCAAAAAAGGATTATCGGCAAACTCTTCTAATATGAGTTTACAATCTAGCTTTTTAGACAACATTTTCGAGAAGGTCGTTTTACCTACTCCAATATTTCCTTCTATAGCGATGAACTGATAACTCATACCTTGACGACTTTAGAATTATCATTACATGCCGTTAATAAATCAATTAAGGGCAATAGAGAAACTGGATGAACGAAATGTTCAGCAACTTCACACAGTGGCAGTAATGTAAAACGCCTTTCCTCAATTCTTGGATGAGGAACAATTAATTGTTCAGTTTGTATTATATCGTTGTTGTAAAAAAGTATATCCACATCTATTTCTCGAGCTTGATAATCAGAAGTTTTTTTTCTGACTCTACCCATTTTTCGTTCAATTTTTTGACATTCATCCAATACCTCATGCGCCTTAAAATCAGTTTCGATAAATAATACTTTATTTAAAAACGAATTTTCGTGAGAAAAGCCCCACGGTGGCGATTTATAAAGGGAGGATTGCTTAATCATTTTACCAATATTTTTGAAAATTAAATCAGATGCTTTGTCAATAAACGACTTTGAGTCACCCAAATTACTTCCCAATAACAGATAAACATGATTCATTTGACTAATTTAGTTAAGGTAATGAAATTACTCCTACAAATATTCTAAAAAAATGTAACTTTGTATTCAATTTTCAATTTAAATCTAACAGCTATGCTAAATTTCCTTAAAAGTATTTTAAAATCAGTATTTGTCACCATAATCACCTTTTTTATTATCATTTTAGTTCTTGTAGCGATTGGTGTTTCGTCTTCAAGCTCTGATAAAGAAGTTGAGGTAAAGGATAATAGTATTTTAGAAATCACTCTCAACGAGACAATTGTTGATAGAGGATCTGAATTTGATTTTGATTTTAAATCAATTTTGAACGATGAAAATACATTTGGATTAAACGAAATTCTCAAAACAATCGAAAAAGCTAAATACGACGACCGAATTAGCGGAATATATCTGAATGTAGAAATGCCAGCTACAAGTCCAGCGACTACTAGTGAAATAAGGAATAAACTAGAAGAGTTCAGAGACTCAACTGACAAGTTTGTGATTGCTTACAGTGAAGTGTATTCACAAAATGCATATTACTTATCATCTGTAGCAGACGAAATATATCTTCACCCTGAAGGAATAATGGAACTAAAAGGGCTTTCCTATGAAGGAATGTTCTTTAAGGGAAGTTTAGAAAAATTAGAAGTTGAACCACAGATCATTAGACACGGGAAATTCAAAAGCGCTATTGAGCCATTCATTTTGGAAAAAATGAGTGATGAAAATAGAGAACAAATCAACCGTTTTTTATTTTCTATTTGGGATAATATGAAAGCCGATATTTCTAACGCTCAAAACATTTCTAGTGATGAATTAAACGCTATCGCTGAAAATCTTTCTGTTCAATCTCCTAAAGATGCTGTTTTAAATGGTTTGGCAGATGCTCTCTTATTTGAAGACCAAGTAAACGACACATTGAGAAAGAAAATGATGATTGGAGAAGACGATAAAATCAATAAAATATCGCTAAAAAAGTATTCACAAGTTAGCGTCAAAACAGCAGAGAAGAAATATTCTAAAGATAGAATTGCAGTAATATATGCTCAAGGAGAAATTCGTTCTGGCGAAGGAGAAAATCTGACTATTGGTTCCGTTACAACTTCAGAAGCCATCAAAAATGCACGTGAAAACGACAAGATAAAAGCCATTGTTCTTAGAGTAAATTCACCTGGAGGAAGTGCTTTAGCATCTGAAACTATTTTACGAGAAATGGAATTAGCAAAAAAGAGTAAACCTGTAGTAGTGTCAATGGGTGATGTTGCTGCTTCAGGCGGTTATTATATTTCTTGCAAAGCCGATACTATAGTTGCAAATCCAACTACAATTACTGGCTCTATTGGTGTATTTGGAATGTTGTTAAACCTTGAGAAAATGATGGAGAATAAACTTGGAATTACAACAGATAGAGTAAAAACAAATCAATATGCCGACTTAGGCTCACCAACTAGAGCTTTAACAACTAGTGAAAGGGATATTATCCAAAATCAGGTTGAAAGAATATACGATACCTTTATTACTAATGTGTCTGAAGGGAGAAATATGACTAAAGCAGAAGTTGATGCAATAGGTCAAGGAAGAGTTTGGACAGGAGAAGATGCCAAAGAATTAGGACTTGTTGACGTTCTTGGCGGCCTTGAAGATGCAATCGAAATAGCTGCTGACATGGCTAATCTTGAAAATTATAGAATTTCAAACTTTCCAAAACTAAAAAACCCTATTGAAGAAATTTTTGAAGATTTGGGCGCTCAGGTAACAACAAGCTTGGTTAAGAAAGAATTAGGTGAATCTTATAAATATTACCAACAACTCGATAATTTAAAAAGCAGGGAAAATATTCAGATGCGCATGCCTATGCAATTTGAAATTTATTAGTTTTGCTTGAGTGAGAGACCAAGCACAAACACTTTTCCTTATCCTAAGTGGCGTATTCATAGCCACCTTAGTGAGCTGTAACCTGATTTTTCAAAAGTTTTTCAGTTGGTCACCTTTTGGCTTATATACATTTGAACTTTCTGTAGGGATTTTACCTTATCCTATTACTTTTCTTGTTACCGACATAATTTCGGAAGTCTATGGCAGAAAAAAAGCCAATAAAGTTGTATTGGCGGGCTTAATTTCAAGCCTTTTTGTGCTAGCAGTAATATTGGTTGCCAAAGAGACTCAAGCCACAGAATGGTCTCCAGTAAACAATGATGTTTTCAACAGCGTTTTCGGACTTACTGGAAAAGCGGTAGGTGCATCAATGCTAGCATATCTTTTAGCTCAATTTATAGATATACGCGTCTTTCATTTTTGGAAAAAACTAACTAATGGAAAATACCTATGGTTAAGAAATAATGCATCTACATTTACCTCTCAATTAATTGATACTGGCACCATATTAGTACTGCTATGTTTAAGTGGAAGCATCGCATGGGATAAGTTCTGGATTTTACTTTTAAATGGCTTTTTGTTTAAAGTTCTGATGGCATTAATTGACACCCCTATTCTCTACTTAGTTGTTGGAATAATTCGAAAAAAGTTTAAACTAGAAGTTGGTGAGGAATTAGATTTTTAAAACTCTAAGCTTACCACATAACCTTGATGCTTTCTCACATTGAGAACATTCAAGTAATCGAACATTAAATACTGTCCTTTTATACCGGTCAGAACGCCTTCAATTTCAGGCAGTTTATCAAAACTCAAGCTTTTTACCTTTTCAGGATAATCTAGAACTGGATAACTCAAATCTTGCAGTTCAGAATCAACAACATACTTCCTCAATTCTGGAGATAAATTTTGAGCCATTTCCTTTTTAAGTTCAATGAGATTAATATCAGGGTTAATTTGGTTTTTTAACATCTTTTGCCAATGTGTTTTATCTGCAATAAACGTTTTTAAAGATACTTCTATCATACCAGCAAGGTATCTGTTTGGTGCTTCAGCTAAAATAATTGTCTGGACCGCACCTTGGTCTATCCACCTTGTGGGGATTTGTGGTTTTCTAGTAATGCCGACTTTAGCATTAGCAGTTAAAGCTAAGTACACAATCTGTGGTGTTAAATGGTATTTGGTTTCCCATTCCATATCTCTTCCAATACCTAGATGTGCCTGACACCTTTCAGGGTGAATGATACATTCAGAGGCTAAAGGTGAACTTTGAAAGCAAGGATAACACAACCCTTGGTTAAACGATTTATATGTTTTTGCACCACAATCAATACAGAAAATATCATTTTCATATGTCAACCTAATACGCTTATTTAATAATGAATTAACATCAATCAATTCGCTACCAATAGGCAAATGGTAATGAATTGGTGATTTTAGCTCTGCCTTCATTTTTAATAATCCACCCGTTATTTTCATTTCAAAATATTATTTTTATACACCGTTACTACACTTTAACCAATATATGATTTTTTCTTTAAAAAATTCACTAATGTCATGGGTAATGAGAAAACGAATTCACCAAATTGATTTGTTTAGAAATTACCCCCACGAAGTTCAGCAAGAATGGCTGGAATCTCTACTAGATACTGCTAAGAATACAGAATGGGGAAAAGAGTTTAAGTTTAGCGAAATAAAATCTTACGAAGAGTTTAAAAGGAGAGTACCTATTTCAGATTATAGTGAACTTAGTCCTTCCATAAATAGATTAAGAAATGGAGAAGAAAATATTTTATGGCCGAGCGAAAGCAAGTGGTTTGCCAAATCCTCCGGTACCAGTAGCAATAGAAGTAAATATATACCAGTAACGAAAGAGTCATTATTTGACTGTCACTTTAAAGGAGGTAAAGATATGCTTACCATTTATTGCGACAATTTTCCTGAAACACAAGTGTTCAATGGCAAAAGTGTGATTATGGGCGGAAGTCATGAGCCATCACTAAGCGAACAAAAAAAAGAAGGCGACTTATCTGCCATTATAGTTGAAAATTTACCTTTCTGGGTAAATTTCCACCAAACCCCTAATAAAGAAATTCGACTGATGAACGATTTTGAGAAAAAAATCGATCAGATGGCTTTAATTACTTCTCAAGAAGATGTCACTAATATTTCTGGTGTGCCTTCATGGATGCTTGTTTTATTTCATAAAATTTTAGAAAAAACTGGTGCAAATAATATCAGTGAAGTTTGGCCAAATCTGGAATTATACATGCATGGAGGCGTCAAATTCACACCCTATAAAAGTCAGTTTAAAAAACTCATTCCTAATGGGATAAACTTTTTAGAAACCTACAATGCATCGGAAGGTTTTTTCGGAATCCAAGACCAAAAAGACACTGATGAAATGCTATTAATGTTAGATTATGGTATTTTTTATGAATTTATACCAACTGACAAACTAAATGAACGTGAAGCTATTGGAATTTGGGACGTTGAGATTGGAATAAATTATGCATTGGTAATAACAACTAATGCTGGACTATGGCGCTACCTCATTGGAGATACCATACAATTTACAGCCATTAAGCCTTATCGATTTAAAATTTCTGGTAGAATAAATCAATTTATAAATGCCTTTGGTGAAGAACTAATTATGGACAATGCTGAACAAGCAATTAAAAGTGCTTGTGAAAAAAACAATGCTGAAGTTAATGAATACAGTGCTGCGCCAAAGTTTATGGAAAATGGTAAAAAAGGAACTCATGAATGGGTCTTCGAGTTTAACAAAGCACCTGAAAACAAAGAAAAATTCTTAGCCGACCTTGATAATGCACTAATGGAAGTAAATTCTGACTATGCCGCTAAAAGACATAAAAACATGGCTCTAGAAAAACCCATAATGCATATTGTAAACAAAGGCTTTTTCTATAATTGGATGAAATCACAAAATAAACTAGGGCGTCAATTTAAAGTGCCAAGACTTGCAAATCATCGTAATCACATCGATTCCATTTTTAATTTGATGGAAACTATGAAATCAGAATAATTCCTTTTAAATTAGTGGCTAAATTTTATTGAAATGCACATAGCAATAGCTGGAAACATTGGCTCTGGTAAAACCACCTTAACAACTCTTTTATCAAAACATTATAGTTGGGAAGCACAATACGAAGATGTTGATGATAATCCATATTTAAACGACTTTTACAAGGACATGCAAAGATGGTCCTTCAATCTTCAAATTTACTTTTTGAATAGTAGATTTGCCCAAGTACAAGAAATTCATAACGGAGACAAGGACGTCATTCAAGACCGCACAATGTATGAAGACGCATTTATTTTTGCGCCGAACTTACATGCAATGGGTTTAATGAGCACAAGAGATTTTGAAAATTATAAGAATCTTTTTAGCCTTATGAACAGCTTCATTCCTAGTCCTGATTTACTCATTTATTTACGCTCAACCGTTCCTAACTTAGTTGAACAAATTCAGAAACGTGGAAGAGATTACGAAAACTCAATTAGGATAGACTACCTTTCACGCCTAAACGAAAGGTATGAAGCATGGATATCTTCATACACCCATGGTAAACTTTTAATTATTGATGTAGATAACCTTGATTTTCAACAAAACAAAGAAGACTTAGGCTTTATCATCGATAAAATTGATGCTGAAATCAATGGCCTTTTCTAGTTAAAACCAATTTTTATGAAAACAAAAAACCCAGCAAATGCTGGGTTTTTTAATATTCTATATAGTTTGAGGTTTACTTTATCACTATCTCACCTTCAATCATCTTACTAGCTCTGAATTTAAACATTGCAGGGGCAGAACCTGAATCATATCTAATCATTCCATCAGCTATGAATAATCCATCTCTCTGTTCTTCAATATTTTTTGAATAAAATGAAATATTTTTTGAAGCAGTAATCGGATTTCTAGCTTCTTCAGAACCAATATCTTTAGCTTTGAAACCAATTATATAACCTTCGTCAGTGTTTTTAAATGATGTTGCTACATCAATTTTCTTACTTTCCTCACCAACATTAAGAACTACAACACCAGTAGTAATATCTTCAAATGAAGCCACCTCTGTAGTCATTGACGTTTGATTGGCACCATCAACCGTATCAACAGATACCAATGAAGGAGCAATTACTAACGCTACAACTGACATTAACTTCAATAAAATATTTAAAGATGGGCCTGAAGTATCTTTGAATGGATCACCAACTGTATCACCAACAACAGCTGCTTTATGAGCTTCGGATCCTTTTCTTCCAGATTCTTCAATCATCTTCTTAGCATTATCCCATGCTCCACCAGCATTAGACTGGAAGATTGCCATAAGAACACCACAAGTAGTAACACCTGCTAGAAGACCACCAAGCATTTCAGCACCTCCTATGAACCCAACTAAAACAGGTACTACAATAGCTAATAAACCAGGCAATACCATTTCTCTAATCGATGCTTGAGTTGAAATTTCAACACACTTATCATATTCAGCTACACCATCAGCGGCATCAAATATTTTTCTATCAGCAGCAGAAGCTTTTGACATATCAGAGTTATTCTTACGCATTACTTCTAAGGCGGCTTTTAAAGCTGGGATATCTCTAAATTGTCTTCTTACTTCTTCGATCATTGCCATAGCAGCACGACCTACAGCATTCATTGACAATGCAGAAAATACAAATGGTAGCATACCACCAACTAATAAACCCGCCATAATTTCAGGCTTTGACACATCAATTGATTCAATTTTAGCTGTTTTCATGAAAGCTGCAAATAAAGCAAGTGCTGTAAGAGCAGCTGAAGCAATAGCAAAACCTTTACCGATAGCAGCAGTTGTATTACCTACAGCATCTAATTTGTCTGTTCTTTCTCTAACTTCTGGATCTAATTCAGCCATTTCAGCAATACCTCCAGCGTTATCAGAAATCGGACCGTAAGCATCAACTGCTAACTGAATACCAGTGTTTGCTAACATACCTACTGCAGCAATGGCAATACCGTATAATCCAGCAAATTTGTGAGATACAATTATAGCAGCCGCAATTAATAAAATTGGAATAGCTGTTGACATCATACCTACACCTAAACCTGCTATAATATTTGTTGCTGAACCTGTTTCTGATTGCTTAACAATTGAATTAACCGGCTTTGTACCTGTACCTGTGTAGTACTCTGT
>Ga0209555_10002694_pt1 | contig 12359 bp, 26 predicted proteins | sample SaaInl85LU_5_DNA_FD_184643 | JGI IMG/M metagenome (GOLD analysis project Ga0209555, IMG submission 184643) | Marine microbial communities from expanding oxygen minimum zones in the Saanich Inlet - ESP_85LU_5_DNA (SPAdes) (version 2) | ecosystem: Environmental > Aquatic > Marine > Intertidal... | reverse complement strand
CATAAGCCCTTATGTCTGCTTTATGGCACTTAAACCAATGCTTATCATTATCATCTACATAGGTTAGTATTTTATCTAAAAACTTTTCACTTTCTGTCATATCTATTTATTTTTTATAACATATTTTTCGCAATTTTTGTAGTTCTTCTTTATCTTTTTCAAGTTGTTTGTTTTTGTTTTTTAACCAATTTACTTCAAAAGAGTAAACTTTTATTATTTCTTTAAGTTCTTTTTTATTCATAATATTTATTTTTTATAACATACTTTTTACAATCTGCTTTACTACCTTGAAACAAAACAGTATCAGTTGAATTTATAACTTGGTAGACATCATTGTATTCATATAAACCTACTATTTCTAATTTACCTACCATAACCTTTATTTGTTTTCATTGTCTTATCTTATATTAAGTGTGCAGGTAAAATTTTAAATTTATATTATATACTACCACTCATACGTAATTGGTCCGCGTATATCTTTTCGGGGATAGGGTACTTACAATCTATCTTATGAAAGATATAATCACCCTTTAACATACCCTCTTGAAACTTATGCATACCTTTTTTGAAATGTTTAGCAAAGTATTCGGCTTTCTCACTATCAGGAAATACGAACATAGTCACCCATTCATTGAAAGATGAATTATCCATCATTCTAAACCCATTATATTTTGTTTCAATAACAATGTTATGTTTATCGATTATAGGTGGAGTATCATTAAGTTCTCCTACGATCTCTGTATTGTATATGTTTCTCATAGTTATTCGTCTTTGGTTTTTAATATTGAACAATAGTAATAATCCCCCGTGGATTTAAATTTATTCCATAGGAAATCCCTCGTTTCTTCTGATTCGTAATTCTCTAACAGAATAGATGCGTAGTCGTGTTTTGCACTATCCCACACATCACTTCTATTAATGTTATCCATTAATGTTTTTTTACTCATCATCTCTTTGTTATTTTTACTTTGAATAGACTTTCGTACCATTCTTTTACCGTGTAATCATCACAGTAATCATTAAACATCCTCTCTATCAGAATCCCATTCAGGTGCGTACCTTAATAACCAATCATATACAAATGGGTCTCTCACATCGTCAAGCCACAATAATTTTTTCATAAGATTTTGTTTAAATAATATTCGTTTTCCGTTGCATCACCGAAGGGTACAAACAATGCAAACCCATCATCATCTTCAAAATGGTTACATGTGTCTTTGAAAGTTTGTCCGAATTTGTTTCTGTAGTATACGAAAAGAGTACCATCCCACATTGCAACATTGGCTCTTCGATGGTCTCCCTTATAAAAATTACCAACGATTAAATCTTTTTTAGGGATTGCCCCCGCATTAATTAATCTTGGTACATAGTATTTTGTCCACTCATCATTATCGACTTTGGGTAATTTTGGAACATCAGTTGGTTTAGTGAAGGTAGGTAGGTTATCCCAATACTCTTTAAAGAGTAGATCTCTCTTTTCCTTATCTATACGGATTTTTTCCTTTATTAATTCAAGTTTATTTTGAGTGTCCATCACTATTATTTTTACAATGTGGGACAAATATAGTAAAAATAATTAACCCAACAAAATAAAATAGTGTTAATATCTATTATACCAAGACATTTGTGGTAATATTTGAACTTCCGAGTGATGTTTTTCTAAAATTCCCCTATTAAATTCACAGATAGACTTACAGTTTAATAATAATTCATCATATTTGTCTTTGGGTAAATCTGAAATTCTTTTAATCTCATCTGTTACAGAACCTAACCTTAATTTATCATCTATAATTTCATCATAACTTTCATCAATGAAAGGACTAAAAGATTTAAATCCTAATTTTTTTAAGTCTTTTAAAAAATAAGGGGTGCTAGCTACAATGAAAGGTCTCTCACATGACATTACCTTCCACGTTTTTTCTGTTGGGAACCCTGGTGATAATTCAGTAATTGAGTACTTATCGCGGTCCCTTTTAAATATCTCACCTAGGTACGGGTCGAAATGTGATTCAACTAATACATGCAAATCGGAGTTCAGTATTGTATCATATGTTACATAGGACCACTTATTACTTTTAGACCCTATGTCGTATGGTAACCCACCAACCCATTGATCTACTTCCGGGGTAAATTCGAAACCCATTTTATGAATGTCACCTATTACTTCGTCTATAGTTACATCAGTATTTGCACTATAGGGTCTAAAGTTATTAAATGAATACGTAAAATCGTTAATTAATCCTTTGGTTAAGATGTTTAATATTAATTCTAACCTCCATGGGTGATAATTCCTACTTAACAAACTAAATTTTTTATCCGTATTAACTTGTTTATTTTTTGGGTAATCTAAAGAAACATTTTTAAGTAGTTGATTATAATGGAAAACATTAACCCCACTAATCCCATGTAATTTTAGTCGATCTAACACTAGGTTCTTAAAATTATTATCCATAACTAAAAAATAGTATTGATTATAATCAACCCCTTTACTTAAAATAACTTTAATCATTTTATCTACGTTGGGTGCATTTATATAATCATCAGAATAATCAATAAGTATTTTAGTTGTTGTGTTATTCTTTAAGTGGTCCCAATGGGGTTTATCGACGAAGTCGGATAATTCTATCATCCTCAACGATGAATCGTGTCGGTCGTAATAAAAAATATCATTGTCTTCAAATTGGCATTTATTCAAATCAATATGTTTACTCATAGAGTATACCTCACCCCCGACGCCGTTAAAACATTTTTTACTGTATATTTTCATAATTCATTCTTTTTATCGTATGGTTTATTGGTTTTTTTGTCAAACCAATATAAACTTCTATGTGGTGTAAAATTATCATCAAATTTCTCATTACTTACGTAGTAAAATACCCTAATCGAGTTTCTAGAAATACCCTCAGGACAGTCTATAGGTTTCGTATACCCATGGAACCCCAACTCATCATACTTCCAAATAAGACAGTTGTTAAAAAGACACGAATGTGTTGCCACCTTTTCAGAGTTATCGGAATTGTAAAATTCTAACCCCCCACCCCATTCACTTTTCCATTCGGGGGTCAAATATATTATCAATGATAGAGTACGGTACAATTTTAAATCGTTATTCCAATTAAAATCTGTATGTACTTTAAGGGTGTCACCCCTAAAACTCCTACTATAACCCGCACCCACAAGGTGAGGGTCCGGTATTAAACCATCAATTCCCGTTAACAATTCTAACCATTTTAGGAATGGACCACTATGTAAATAAGAATAGGCTTTATATGCTTCAGGTAGATTCTCTATTTTATTATTTTCGATCATATGACTACCATTACGAGTAAAAACTTTCCATGTAGATGTATCAGAATTATTACACTCTTGATTTAATAAATGTGTGGTCTCACTATCTAAAAAATTGGGTATTAATATTGATGGGTTAGGTTTACCCATCATGAAATCTTCATGAAGATTTTTGACATTATTTAGATCAATATTTGTTATCTTGTACATGTACTTTTATATATAAATACATGTCTATTTATTATAAAGTTCCCTACAATCCACACTAGTATATATCTTAATCAGTTCTCTTAATTCCTCACCAAATTTAAGGACCATTTTAACTCTTTCATCCATTCCCATTTCTTCCGACTCCTGTAGTTCCCATACTTTATCCATCATTGCACTCATGAATATTTTTATGGAAGCTCTCATCCCCTCATCGGTAAACCCAGGGGTTCCTTTAGTCTCGGATTCGAATTCCCAAAGTACATCCTCAATCTGTACTAAAACAGGGCTTAATTCCTTACCTACCATGGTAAATCTAAATGATGTGCATTATTGTACATTTCTTTACCACCCATTAATTCGACATTTTTAATTTCAACACCATCAATAACCAAAGGTTTTAACTTTTCACCCAATACATCTAAAGAGTTCGTTTTAACCAAACCACGGATCTTATTTATTAGAACCCCCTGAATAACTTCTTTAAACTCAGTTGGCGCCGGTTTGTTGGAGTAATATTTAGATTGTACTAATTGTCCGTCTTTCTTAGTGAATTCACAGGTCACTCTATCTGTGTGTCCCACCTTCCTTAGAGAAACAATTATAGATCTAGAATTCTTACCATAATAAGATGAAACACAATGACTCATAAATGACCCTTCTTCCACATACTCTTCCTCACTTATAAGTAATTTTGGTTGGTACGAGATTAGGTTATTATCTTCGTGGAGAAAATCAATAGGTTTCTCTATTTCATTTACAACCTCCTCATCAAAAACCAATTCCCTCATCGAACCCCTTTTAATTTTATTAAGCATTGTTGATAAAGTTCTATGTTCTTCGATAAAGGTCTTTTCGGTAGTGGATCTGGATTCACACTCAATACCATGCATCTTTATTAAAGATATCATATTATAGTGATCGTAAAGGTACGATGGGGTTATTGAACTTCTTAAAGTTAATGTGTTTAAAACCTTAACTAAATTAGATTTCTCACTTTTAGTTAATCTAAATTCACTACCAACATTGATATAACCGAATTTATGTGCCACAATAAATTCTTTAACACTGTTCAAATATTTTGTGGACCCAAATAATTCAATAAAGAACTTTAAGGTGTTGATATCCATACGTAAATTTTCAGTTAATAGTCTGACCGTGAACCCGGTCTTAATATTTAACTTATCTAATATTGAGGGGATTAAGTTCCTATCGTTTTTCTTTAGGAATTTCTCCGTAGGGTACTTATCATGTAACAAACTCTCGTATGGTCCGTTAGGTGTTTTTATTTCTTTTAACCTAACGAATTCACTCATGATATAGGCCAATGCACTATTCTTAGACATTAATTCGGTACCAAACAATTTACATATCTCCTCATTGAACACATCTTGGGGGTGGTACATGTTTATAATATTAAATGATGGGGATCTGGTAGAATAAATCGAATGAAGGATTGACCTTAACTGATTGAAGTTATTAACGCGGAATCTTTTAACTTTACCGTCATTACTGTATGTTAAGAAGTTGCCGGTTTTAGTGTTGAACTTGAAAAAACGACTAACAGTGTGTTTTTTATAATACCTGTAATTAAAATCTCTCTTCTTAATAATTGTATTAAGAGATATCTTTATCTCATCACCAACTCTCTTAGCGGATCTATATGAGGTTGTGATATTAACTTCAGATAGTGGGTTTGCGTAATGAGATTTTATAACTTCATCATCTTGAGTCGTTATCATATTTTTAGACCCGAAAACTAAATTGTAACTATTAGGGGTTTGGAACTTATAGAAAAGTCTGTGTGGTCTGTTGACCCATCTATTAGAATAGTAAACATTACTGAACTGTATACTATCTCTATCTATGGGGTTACTACTACGTATCTCGTTAATATCTGCAACGTTGACTCTTTGTATCATCTTAATAATCTTTTAAGTATATTAAATTTAAAATTCTCATATCCACCTAAACCTCTCTCTGACCACATACCTCTTTCACTTAAATCTTCGTACATCTTATGAAGGTAATTGTGTAAGAAGAATATATCCATTCGATCAATAACAAAGTATTTTACGTCAGCACCATTAGGTAGTCTAAATGAGATGTAAAATAACGAATAATCATAATAGTTTTTAGATATGGTTAAAATGTTTAGGGTAAAACCACTATTGTAGGAGAAATTAAGTAGGGTAAAACCCACATTAACCTTCCTTAACTTCCAAGATAATTTTTTAAATAGTTTCTTCATGATTGATTATTTTTTCGGGTATATTATTAAAATCTGTAACGTAACAAACCGGATAGTAGTGATGTCCGTCAAATTGATAATAGAATTGTTCGGGTATCTCGTTTCGTTTTAATTTACTTAAATTGTATTTAAAATTCTTCACAAAATCCCAATCTTTTAGTTTTTTAGGTACCATAGTATGGTTTTTATAGTTAGTAAAAATAATGTTGAGGAAATTATTCCTATAGTTGACCATGTAATGATCTTAGTCCAATTATATTTTTTCATCATCTAATATTTTTTTAATACTAATATAACCTTTTTCACATTCTTCAGGTATAGAACCACCCTTTTTAATGTTTTCTCTATGTTTATCGAAAGTGTCGAAAACCCTACTTCTTATTTTGGGGTTTTTCTTCATTATCATTCCCGCATAATACGTTAGTTCGGGTAAATTCATATATCTATGTTTATTTAGAATACAAATATAGTTATTTTTTATTAAACCACAAAAAAAAGAGCATAAAAAAAACCACTAAGTATGTTAGTAGTTCTAATTATATTTTAAAAAAAATAAAACACTGAGATTACATGTTTTAGTAACCATCTCTTAGGGTATTATTGTTTCCCCCTGTATCCACCATCTTTTGAATGGTAATGGTCAATGACGGTAAGTTAGACCTACCACTTCTTGAGTTATCAGTTACTCTTTTATTAATTATTACTCTTCAGAAGTGCCCTTCTGACTCTACCTTGCGGGTATAGAGAACTTTCACAAAAATCATATTTGGCTTGGGGCCTCATATGGCCGTGAACAACTCACGACTAAGTAGTCATCTTTCTCTGATAACTGACGAACACTTTTCCATTTGTATATAATTTTGACAATTAACATATCAAATTGATGTTTTTGGTTCGTGGATGGTGAAAGCAGTGGTTCGTCATTAGACAAGTCATCTTTTGAACGACTCGATACCAAACTACCTCCTGAGATATCCCTATCTCGACACTTCAAGTAAACTTCATAATAGAGACCTTGGTAGGTCTAAACTAAGGAATGTAACAGCACCACCTGTACACATTCATACCTTACGGTTTTAAGTACACTTTCATGTTGGGAAACGCAATTACATGGTTGGAACCATGTTTCTCACAAAACCCTACGAGTTATTCTTATTAGTGTTCCCACCTCAACCTAATGACCCACATCACTCGGTCGTAATATCTCTTTCTCTACAGTGTTACCCTCGATAGTAAAGATACAACGATATCTCGCTTGCCTACTCAAGTTCCGTTACCGAAACCGCAAACCTGTTAAAACCGAACAGATTCACTTTATCCCATTTTCATGGTTTATTTAATGACCATAGGCGGCCATTATATTTTTAAATTCAAAGAACTTTTTGTTGTTTTTATATCTTAACAACAGTACAAATATAAGAACTATTTTTCGTTAAGACAAGTATTTTTATAAAAAAAATAAAACTTTTTTTTAATTAGTTGATATTCAGTGGTGTAGGAGTTGGTTTTTTTTCTAACCCAACCATTAAATTCATCAATTCACCACATTTTTCATAGTCTTCAAACTGTTCAAATAGGTGGATTAAGTCTCTTAAATCTTCTTTGGTGAGTTTTTCTCTTGGATCAAAAAAGAAAAACGTGTCCGGATCGGACGCAATCATTTCGGGATAAGTGGTCTCACCTATCAATATACTAAAAGTATTGTCTAGACTTTCTTTAAATAATTCATCAAAATTATTCACAATATCGGATGGTTCAATCAATTGTCTTTTATTTTCTTTCTCTTTATTACCTATAAATATATTAAAATTTATATATGGTCTCCTTCTTTTCATTATTAACTTTCCAAAACCTTCTAAAACTACTATAACTTAAACCTCCAAAGTATATTTTACCGCCTTTTTCTCTTACTGTCACTACAGGTGTTAGATCTATTTTGAATCCACCATTACAATCTAACGTACCCTCCCCACGTACTTTATCACCTATATTAATTACGTTACCATCACTGTCGGTCATTGGTTTATCATCCATCCAATCCCATTCTCTACCACTATTTATCATTTGATTCCAATTTAAATAATTCGTAATTACTATTCTCGGTTTTAAATTTGACATAATCTTCTCTTTGTTCTACAATTTCTGTTACTAGAGTTGTTTGCCAGGTAAAGAACTGATTGAACGGAGACATTATCAAACTTCTATCAACCGCAATATCTTTATGGTCTGCTTTATACCTTCCTTTCTCGTCAAACTCTAACCATTTTATATCTTTAGATTGTTTTGTTAGTCCATCTCTTTCTCTAACTAACTTATAGTTGAATTGAGTTTCAATACCCTGTTCGTTTAATATACTTACAGGGATTTTAATTTGGTTTAATTTACTCATGATGTTTCACCTTTATTAAAGTCTTTTATTATGTAAGAGGGTTTCAATATTAGGTCCCAATAACAAATAGTTTCTTTTTTACCTTCACCTCTATGTGTGGTCCATCTGCAAGGAAATCCTTTTCTCGCCTCTTTGATTCTCTCTTCATTTGATTTTGTCCTATCTGTATTATAGGTATAAAATAACCAACATTCCCAATAGTGACTCATTTCTTCAACTTCAAATATAAGTCCTATTTGCCATTTAAAAAATACAAACGACCAAAGAGGTCCACTTTCAAATCTATAGTCAGTATCAGCCCATTTAGTTTTCCATCTCATTGGTACAAAATCAAATCCAATCTTTTTTGGAACAGAAAATTGATAATTCTTTTTCTGTTCACACAGTTCTTCGATAGTCGGAATTCTTTTAAGAGTATTGCCGTACTTTTCATTTACTTCATTCCATCGTTTTCTTTCAGCGATATCTTTTATAGCACTATCAACCAACATTTTTTGAGAGGGTTTTACCCATCTTCTTGGAAAGAAATAAGGTGTACCTAAAGCAACCTTACCTAAGTACCACTTTAAACGTGGTCTCTTGAATGGACTTGAGAATGATCCCATCCATTCAAAATCCCTTTTAATGTTTTTTATCCACTGTTTCATCTTTAAAATTTACTATTTTATCGAAATCCTCAGGTTCTAATATAACTTCATGTGTACATAAATCTATACCTCTCAATACCTTTACTGCGTCCTTGATTCTATACCAAAGAGATTTAAGACTATAAGACCTGTAAAAGGTCACATAATAAACATCCTCATCGTCGAATTTATCAACACTCATGGTTGAACAATTATCAACACATTTTACTATTACACTTCTTCTTATTGACATTTTGTTTTAAATTAGTTTTTACCGTCTTTCAAGACATCAATCACCAAATACGTTATTAGTATTGGCGATATGAACCAACCTATGGTGGACAATTTACCTTCAAATGTAACTCCCGGTAAAACAGAAGAAATTCTAATACCGTAACTAATTGATAATCCAATTATTAAAAATATGTTTATCTTTTTTTTCATTTTACTTGTTTTTTTTTAAAACGCTTCGTCCCAACCCATTCTAGGTAGTTCCTTCTTTACGTCTGTTGGTGTATTTTTATCTGAGGTTGTAACTTTATTTTTTGTGGTTACCTTCCTTTCCTTTAACATTTCAGGTCGATTTTCTCTAACCCACTCAATATAAGACGGGTCAATCTGATTAACCTCGTTTACTGTGTATCCTTCGTATTTTCCTGATCTTATCTTCATTTCTTATCTTTTAAAATTTCGTCCCATAAATTATTTTTACTCTCTAACTCCTCAATTTCTTTAACTAATGAACCTAACCGTATGGATGCCATTGTATTTTGACCTATATCACATAGGTGTTTGATTTGTTTTAAGTCTTTTATAATTGGTATGAATTTCATTTTTTAATTTTTAACAAATATATAAATTTTATTTTTATAAACCAAAAAACCCACAAATTTAATGTGGGTTTTTCTAAATTCACTCCATAGGAGATTATGCTTCAGCAACAGACGCTTTTCTATATTCTGTAACCAATTTTTTAATCTCACCAATGTGTTTACGTGCTCTTGTAGCTCCCGCCTTCGTAGTGGCGTTATGGTTCTCTACAAATGCGTCGTAATTAGATTGGATTTCTTCGAAAATTTCTTGTTTTTTACTCATTGTTAAAAATTTAAATTTTATTATTATTCTAAATATACATTTAATAATTGAGAAAGTCAATTACTTCCATGTAAAACCACATCCCATGTGACCGAACTCCGCAGATTTAGAGAATACGGGTTCTTTAAGTTTCAAAAATTCAATTATACCTTTCGGTGATAAATCATATCCTTTGATTGGGGTTTCAACTCCATCGATTACCGCAGTTGATTGGAGTGGTTGATCATATCCAATTGCATATGCAAGTTGAACGATTACTTCATTACGAGTTTCATCTTCTTCTAACAAATCAACCGCAACTCTACGAGCCATATATGCAGCACTTCTATCAACTTTAGTAGAATCTTTCCCACTAAACGCCCCTCCACCAATTGGTACTCGTGGTCCATAATTATCTACTGCAAGTTTTCTACCTGTTAATCCGGCATCGGCAGTGAATCCACCTATGTTCCAATCACCTGCAGGATTACAATGCATCGACTTTAATATATATTTAGGGTGGTTCTCTTCAAAAAATAGTACAACCAACTCTTCCAATTTTTCTTTAGGTGCGTTCTGAAAAGAACAAACAACACTCACATCTGATCCATCAATAGTGACTTGGGTCTTTCCGTCGAATGGGAAAAATCCATAGACTAATTTATTTAACTCTCTCGATAAATAATATTCTTGTGGTAGGTATTCGTCGTTTTCTCTACACGCATAACCAATCATAATTCCTTGGTCACCCGCACCACCACTATCCACCCCCTGAGATATCTCAGGTGATTGGGTATTGATATTTATAATGACATTAATTGTATCATCGGTGGTTATATCGTGAACAACTTTCACAAAATCATTTCTCGTTACCACCGCCTGAGAAGTTATCTCCCCTGTGATATAAACTTCACCCATACCTCCACAAGTTTCAATAGCACATCGTGAGTTTGGGTCTTGTTGTAAATGTAAGTCTAATAGTGCGTCAGAAATTCTATCACACATTTTGTCTGGGTGCATCGGAGATACACATTCTGCAGTTCTAATCATCTTCTTTTTTTAAATTGTTCATACTAGACGATGTATACCAATAAGGTGTTCCAGGTGGGTCACCAATCGTCCATGGTGGTGAATATGGTTGTGTTGGTGTAAAAGGTCGTATTGGTGTTATGGGTGAATACAATTGCTGTGGACACTCAACAGGTGTTGATTGAGATAACTTTTCTCTCACGTCATGTAATTGTTCTTCTGTTAGTGTGTCCCCACAGGCCTCAGTATAACCCTTTAACCATATTATAAATTCATTACTATCCATATTTTTCTATTTTATAAATGTAATATATAAAAAATAAATCTTAAAATCAAGTTAAACTTAGGATGTTAGGTTGACCCTCAATAATTTTGTGTAACCGTCTAATTGTTTTTTTAAGATATTTCTCTTCGGCATTGTCGGCTCTCAACTCAAGTAAATCCAAAACAGTATTCGTCTCATTACTCCCATTTAAGTCGTCCACATAGTGTTGGAACTCATGTACGATTGTACTTACCATATTACCAATATTATCACCCCTATAGATAAAACGTTCTACATCTATAAAAATCATTTTGGTTTGGCATAAGTACATACCTAACACATGTTCGTTTTGTAACTTTGCGTGTTTACTTAGATCCGTTATTTGAAATTTTGGGGATTTAACGCCTTCTCTTTCGGCACACACATCTAACGTTAATGATATTAATTTCTTTACTTCGACACTACTTAGGTCTGAGACATCAGTATTTTTTAGTTTGAATCCGTTTTCCAACGCAATCGTTCCTAAACCTCCGATAACGATAGCCATTAAGGCAATTATAGTTCCTATATCCATAATTTATTGATTTAAATATAAACGTTCATGATTGTATCTTGCAACACTATTGTTTTCTATTAACTCACCGTACTGTTCGGTAACCATAGTGTGTATAGTTGGGGTATCATTATTAATACATCCACCCATGATCTCAACAAACCTGTAGTTAGACTCATCTACTTCTGGTTGTTCGGTATTAGGTAAACCACAATAATATGCTTCACCTACCTCACTTATAAACATACCTGTGTAAAAACCTTTTAGTTCAAATCTATCTACGAATCTATCGGCGTTACACCATATAAAAACTGAATTGTCTTTCTCGGATAACAATTCAACGAATGACTCATCTATAATGTATCCGTGAGAGTTGTCAAATTGACCTACAGAGAATAAACCACCAGGTGATCCATGACCCATCATCATTATCCTATCGTGGGTCTTTATTTGTTCCTTGATATAGTCTTTGGTTACACCACCCGTAATAAGGGTTAAATTTTCAATACCTTTATATACAATATCCAAGAAATGGGTACTATCGTCTTTAGGATGAATTACTAATGTTTTCATATCTTTACTTTTATATTGGTACAAATATAGTTACTTTTTATTAAACCACCAAACAACTACACAAAAAACTTTTTTTTACTTAAATTAAGAAGAATAAACAATAA
>Ga0209555_10002691_pt1 | contig 12365 bp, 10 predicted proteins | sample SaaInl85LU_5_DNA_FD_184643 | JGI IMG/M metagenome (GOLD analysis project Ga0209555, IMG submission 184643) | Marine microbial communities from expanding oxygen minimum zones in the Saanich Inlet - ESP_85LU_5_DNA (SPAdes) (version 2) | ecosystem: Environmental > Aquatic > Marine > Intertidal... | reverse complement strand
TGACACTTTCACATCAATAGGGCCCATCTCTCTAGGGTTCAGCTGGATCTGAGCACTGTTTAGCCTGGAACTGACCATCATCATCAATCGCTGCCCCACCTCACCGGCCCATTCTCGACTTTGTAATGGCGCCTGGATATTGGTTCCAAAAGGTTTGGCTATATTAGTCGGAGCTCTACTCATTTGCTCGAGGCTGCGTTGAAAAGGCGTAGCCTTGGCACCGTCCTGAGCGTCCGCAGGCTTAGCAGCCCCCTGACCGGCTGTTGATGATGATGCCGCTTTATCCATCGCCTTATCCAATGCCTTGGCTAACGCAGCCAAACGCTCCTGCACCGGTGAAGCAACTATGCCCTCACCCGCCATGGGTTTGATGGGCTGCATTTTATCTGCCAGCACACCAAGATCCGACTTCTTGTCGGCCTTTGCATCAAAGCCAGCAAGCTCTTCACTGGGCACGGATTCGGCATTAATGGGCTTAGTACCAGCCCCGGTCAGACCACCCTCTTCAGCGTCTGCCATGGCGCTCGGGCTCATCGATGGGGTGATCACCGGTTTGGGGCTCTCGTTCCTATTAAACAGAGTAGCGTCCGCCCGGCCTGCCTCACCCTGCGTGGCTGTCGAGGCTTTGGCAACCCCATCGTTCATCACGGTTGCGATAACTTCGGCATCAGCATCTGCTTCCAGTCCCGCAAACCCTTCGCCTTCAACCTGAACTGGCGCAGCGGAGGCTTCCTCTAACGCCAAACGCTCTTCGTCACTGAGATCAGCCAGTAATGCCAACTCTGCCTGAGATGGCGGCGCATCAACAATGTTTTCTTCAACAGCGCTGACATTGGCCAGCAATTCAGGTGATATAACGATGTCGGACGACTGATCTTTTAGCCCCGCCTCTTCATTAAGCGTAGAGGCTGCGTGCGTTGGAAGAGTGCCATCCTGCTTGTCAACCTGCTCACCATCTTGCTGTAGCTGGAAAGCTAACTGTTGCGCTGATGCCTCAGCATCCTCAGGTATCCCACCCTCGTCGGCCATTGCAGCAGAGGTCTGAGCTTGCGTCGTTAGTGATTCGGCCTTCTCTCTACTTGCCTGATTCTCTGCAGCGCGCCCCACTTCACTTTCAGCAGCAACTCGCTCCCTGGAAGCCCTGCGATCATTCTGGCGTACGTCCCCCTGCCTGTCAGCCGCTTGACGGCCTTGCTCATCACGGGCCTGGGCAGCCCGATCTTTACTATTATTACGACTGCTTTCTGCCTGACGCGCTTCCGAAGCGTCAGCTTGTCGCCGTCGATCTGCCTGCTGCTTATCCTGCAGACGGTCAGCTCTATCATCCGGCAAACGCTTGCCGCTATCAGACCGGGGGCTTGCCTCTTGCCGCGCATCTTGAACAGACGTGCTCGATGTAACAGAGGGTCTCGACTCACGGGTATCCACTTGGGAATTCAGCACCCGATCAAAAGATTCTGCGTTATCGCTGGAGCCAAGCAATTGATTTGAAAGGCCAATACCCTGAGCCTTAGTAGTCAGGGAGCTGGACTGAGAGATGTTGGTTGGCAGGTTGTCGGTGCGCATGTACGCCCTCCTTCGTTCGCTATACAAAGAAGGAGAGCAAAGGCCGTGCCAGTGGCTACAACCCCATTCCGTTCAGAGTGGTAATGATCTGGGAAATTACACGGGCAATCACCGGATGAGCCTCTTCATACTGAATCACCTGCTTCTCCAGCTCATCAACCAAGCCCGCTTCCCAATGCTCGGAGGTACCATTGATCATCACCTCAAGCCGAACAGCCAAATCCGTCAGAGCTTCCTTATCATCCCCAACCACTGCGTCGCTGTCTTCCAAGTGAGCCTTCAGTTCCGATACCGAATTTTTGAGCGTCTGCTTTGGCATAATGCACCTCTGTTAGTGTTAATTCATTATACGCCACTGCACCCAAGATAAAACCTGACAAATATCAGCGAAAAGGCTGTGATTATTTGCCCATGGAATGTCTCGTTATATAGACTGCTAAAAAAGGAGCCAACATGCCACCATCAGCCAGAATCGGAGATTTCCACGTCTGCCCCAAGGTCAACCCAGGGCCAGTACCCCATGTAGGTGGCCCGGTGGTAATGGGTCAACCCACCGTTTTAGTGCAGGGTATGCCAGCTGCCCGGCTCGGCGATATGGCCGTGTGCGTGGGGCCGCCAGACAAAATAGCAAAAGGAAGCTCAACCGTTTTGATTGGAAACAAGCCAGCCGCCCGCATGGGGGACAGCACGGCTCATGGTGGGGTGGTGGTGATGGGGGCTCCTACGGTGTTGATTGGGGGGTAGGGCCCCCATCACCACCGATTTACCGACAAGACCCTAACTATCCCCGAACTCAAGCATTACTTCTACACCTTCGTGATCACGATATATTGCGTTCCCTTGGATAAGAATGAGATTATTATTAGAGTTCTCAAAAGTGTAGATCACTCCATTAAGCGGCACACGATCTTGAACCAGATTCGTCACGTAGTATCCATCCGTCACTACTGATCTTACTGCGCTAAACCAGTCCAGTATCGACACATTAGAATCCAGGAAGCGCAATAAATTCTCGCCAACATAGTATACAGTACCGTCTCGACTGTGACTGTGGCGCACAACCACACCAAATCCCGCAGCCGAAATCCTAGAGGTTACCCTGTGTGCAAGAGCGTTCTTTTCATTAAACCCATCCCAATCTTCGGGCAAACCCACTCCCTCGTCACGACAATCCACAACACGAGAGCCCTCTTCACTCGAAGCAGCCCAACACAAGAACTCATAATATTCAGGGTAGCTATTGCAACGCATATGCCCCGCCTCAAACCCGAAATAAAAATTATCATCTGAAAATTTATAGATAACAGGTTCGACAGAACAGATGTATTTAAACGTGACTGGCGTACTGCCAACATGATCATGCAAAGTAGCAACAAAGCCTGTTAATTCACTTTCAGCCCAATTTGGGATATACATACCAGAATAATCATCTAACCGATTAGACATCACCACATTGAATTCCTGCAGGTTTGCCCCCCCACAGTTTTCACTTACGGGAACACTCTCAAACGGCAAACACAAATCTGAGGACATGGATTCGGGTATCCAGCTGACAACTCGTGATTCGTATCCTGGGTCCGCTTGAGCCAGTAACAGAGCATCCTGTAATTTGGAGCCACAGCCCGGATCTGATGATCCAGCACACTCCACTGATTGAACTATAGCCGCTGCATAACTGGCAATTCGAAGCAGATTGGTGCTTGATAATTCCTGACTGCCCAAATTGCCGACAAACTCTACAATTTCACTTGCCATCTCATCTGACAGGTAACGTGTCTCTACCCTGCTTTGTAAGCCTTGATCCCCAATTAGATAGCCTGATTTCTCTGGCTGGTAACTGGACGTTGCAACCCAGCTCTCCAGAGAGGTGTTCAACATATTGAGATAGGCGCGAACCTGATCACGATCGGCCACCTTTCTCGGCTGGCCATCACGACCTACTCGCACCTGAGTGTACTCACTACTTGAATCAATGTAGGTCAGGTTGGAAAGGTACAGCTGGGTGTTATGTTGTGACACTTCCAAATAAAGGTGTTCTGTCTGCTGTGGCTGGCCGCCAGATCGCGCTTCAATATGAGCCAGCACACCGGCCTCCGACAAAGTGGAATTCCAGCGAATGGAAATATCTGCAATTTCAGATTCCAATGTTTGAGTCAGTGCCTGTATGGACTGTTGTACATCCGCATTATCGGCGATGTGAGCGTCGACATCCTGACGAGTTGACAGGCTACCCTCAGGGGCATAACGCTCAATAAGATCGTTAACAACGCTGTCAGTTGCAAACAATCCATCAGACAAGGAGAAATCCACATAGCCCCGTGCGCTTCGGCTTGCTTGTGGCAGCGTTATTTCCGGGCCCGACGATTCATCCAGACTGATCAATAAACGAGATATGTTGTAGCCGGACTGCAACCCCGCAGGCCGACCTGGCGACGAAAGATGGTAAGGGGTAACAACAGCGCCACCAGCAACACATCCTAAGCGTATCTCACCTATGAAAAAGCACACCGGATCACTACTTCTTGCATCGTAGATAAAGCGGCCGCTTTCGGTATAACCCTCGCGCCTACCTTGGGTATAGCGTAAGCCTGTGACTGGAGCGTCGGTGAATACGCCTGTTTGGATGTCTTCCGGTGTTTCGGAATTAGGCGTATCGACGTTGGCGGGGGCCGCATCACTTCCACTACCGCCCCCTCCGCCACAACCAAATAGAGTTAAAGCTAGAAAAAGAGAAATCAAACATCCTTGAACTTTCATAACTACTCCTGTTTTTCGCACCATGCAAGCAGCGCAGTATCTATGGTATAGCGTTGTTCGTTTTGGTTTCTGGGGCATTGTTCATCGGCATAATTGTGGCCGTCGCTTTCACCGCATTACCAAAACATAATCCGTAGCATTATCTCCGTTCCATCCCGGTCCATGAAGTTCATGAAACCATGATCCAGTACGTTATACAGTTCATTGGTATCTTCGACTATGGAAACGCCAATAGAAAATGGTGGTGGTTCCACGAAATCATTATAGATAAAAACACCTGACGCAAAAAAATCCTCGGCAGAACGATCAAAGGGTAAAGACTCGAACCAAGCAGAATACGAGCTGAACTGACTCCAACTCTCCGGCAGTCTAGGATCACCGTAGAATCGTCGTCGAGACCCCCTGAAATCACGAGTCCCAAGGTAACTCATCTCTGCACCATAACCGGAGGAAAGCATGCGCTCCGCCACCCTGAAAGCCAGATTCCTTTTAGCTGAAAAACCAGGCCAATCTGATGGCATATCAAGACCAAAACTATAATCAGAACTAGGATCATTACAAACAATGGACTCAATACCGCAGGCATAGATATTGTAGTTCAACACTTCTAAACGCTCCTCTGTGCACACAACATTTTCACCTTTGACCTGACCATAGTAGCCACCATCAGCAAACTGATAATAAGATCTGCTGACGTTACAACTAAAACCGAAGGCTACTTGTACATCACCCACCCAGTCGTGCAAAATGAAAGGAGCAGTTCTAAAAAATATCGTATCAGAATCTGCCCACGCAGGTATCCTAACCCCCGAAAACTCGGATATTCGATTGGACATCACCACATTGAACTCTTGCAGGTTTGGAGCAAACCCACAATTCTCACTCGCTGGCACGCCTTGCAATGGCAAACACAAATCAGGGGACAGGTCGTCCGAAACCCAGTTCAGGATGCGCGATTCGTAGCCTGTATTGACTTGCGCCATCAACAATGCCTCCTGCAACTTGGAGCCACAGGTATCATCCACCGAGCCAGCGCATTCTATCGATTGAACAAGTGCTGCTGCATAGCTGGCCATTCGCAGAAAATTGGAGGGTGACAGTTCCTGACGGCCAAGCTCACTTGCCATCTCTACAACTTCATTCGCCATCTGCTCTGTCACATAACGTGTCTCTACTCTGCTCTGTAGGCCAGAATTTCCAATCAAATTGCCTGATCTTTCTGGCTGATAACTGGACGTAGCAAACCAACCCCCTACGGGGGTATTTATCAAATTGAGGTAGGCCTGAACCTGATCACGATCGGCTATTCTGGTTGGCTGACCGTTGCGCCCTACTCGTACCTGAGTATATTCACCGTTCGGGTCAATGTAGGTAAGGTTAGACAGATACAGCTGAGTGTTACTTTGAGACACCTCCAAATACAGGTGCTCGGTCTGCTGTGGCTCGCCGCCGGATCGGGCTTCAATGTGGGCCAGCACACCAGCCTCCGACAAAGTGGAATTCCAGCGAATGGAAATACTGGAGATTTCAGAATCCAATGCTTGAGTCAATGCTTGTATAGACTGCTGTACGTCGGCGTTATTAGCAATATGAACATCAACATCCTCACGGGATGACAGACTGCCCTCAGGGGCATAGCGTTCGATTAGATCATTGACCACACTGTCGGTGGCAAATAAACCATCGGACAGGGCGAAGTTGATATAGCCACGCGCCCTTCGAGTTTCCGTGGGCAATGTTATCTCCGGCCCTGTTGATTCATCCAGACTGATCAATAAACGAGATATGTTGTAGCCTGACTGCAACCCCGCAGGCTGCCCTGGTGACGAAAGGTGGTATGGGGTAACAACGTCACCCCCTGCAACACATCCCAATCGTACCTCGCCGACAAAAAAGCACACCGGATCACTACTTCTTGCATTGTAGGTAAATCGACCGCTTTCTGTGTAGCCTTCACGCCTGCCTTGGGTATAACGCAAACCTGTCACCGGGGCATCGGTGAATACACCGGTTTGCAGTTCTTCGGAGGGTTCAGGGTTGGGCGTATTGACGTTGGCTGGCGCGGCATCACTTCCACCACCACCTCCTCCACCGCAACCCAACAGTGTTAAAGTGAACAAAAAACTGACAAGGCATCCCTGATATTTCATAACTACTCCTGTTTTTCGCACCACGCAAGCAGCACAGCATCTATGGTATAGCGTTGTTGGTTTTGGTGTCTGGGACATTGTTCATCGGCATAATTGTGGCCGTCGCTGATGGATAAACCAAAGAAGAATTCGTCATTGCTCATATATTCCGACGCATCATTCACCGTCATGTCATATCTAATTGCCATGTCAAAGAGCCTAGGTGACACGTTAACTTCAAACCCAGAAAATATCGCCGGAGGAATGTAACGCTCAAGCATGTCTGCCGGGTCTTGAGGAGCCACACCACACCAACCATCCAATCCCCCAATATATGTTGGGGTCTCCGACGCCAGACAGCTCAACGGTTGAAAGGCAAGCGGACTATAACGTCTATCGGTAAGTTTTCCCACGTTAATTCTCTGGCGCTCCACCAACGATAGCGGCAACTCCAACCTCATCCTAACCATGCCATCGGCAACACCGGTATAATCTCTTTCAAGCTCTTCTTCTAAACTTTCTTCGAACAGCTGAAAATAACTATCAGGAATAATCTGCTGAATCACATAGGATTCACTTGCACCACCACACTCATCAAGCCCTTCCAACGGATATCCCCAGCCGTTATTGGGCGTTTCGGCATCATTAATATATTGCTCGGGCGTCTGACAGACACCGTCATTGGATCTGGGCCAATGTCCCGTCGACAACCGATGAGCGTACGCAAGGTTAAGAACATGATGAATCTGAGAAATCGTGAAGGTGAATGCGCTACGCTCAGCCTGAATTTTTGAAACGTAAGCGTGATGGACAAGCATGACTGAGAGCCCGCTGATCAGCAGGACGATATAAACCAGCGCGACTCCTTGCTGGGTTTTAATTGGTCTCACAGTACGTAATCGCTCCTACCACGATGCTATCACCCCCACAACTGGACACACCAGTGAAATCATTTAACTGATTATTGTCATCCCCATCCGCCACCATTAATCGAAGCGTCCAGAAGTCATCTCTATTATTGCTTTCATCATTAAATAGAAACCCTCCCAGTCCATGCTCTGCGTTGTTAATGCAAATAGACTGAGGTAATAGAATATGGGCAGGATCATTTCGGTTGCCGGGGCAATCAGGCTTTGGCAAAGTAAACAAGCCGCCAGCTTCAACCGCAACCCGTTCAAAGTTGTATCGTTGCGAAGCTTTTCGAGGTGTGGCGACATAATGTATAACCACCGGCGGTTGATCGACCGCGACATTTGGCATGGCCGATGTTGGCAGATAGGTACGTAACATTGCAGCCGAATCTTGATCGCCAACAGGGAATACAACGGATATTCTGAGAGTTCGGCCTATATCATCAACGTCTGCACAGGTAGTTTGTAGCGTAACGCCATCCATACCTTCGTACCCGCCAAGCCCAACAGGAAAAGCGCCCATTCCGGCCAGATCCTGTACCAAACTGGCGCAATCATCCACCTCCTGTGCTGGCCACCTACTTATCTGCGAGTAGTAACTCATGGAGGCATTGGCAAGGGTCAATACATCTTGCGCCAGCGCTTCCACCACGCGCTCCTGCATCTGCTGAATTTGCGTCTGAATGAAATAAACGGCCATCGCCGACACCAAAGCAACGGAGACCAGCACTTCCACCAAGGTAAAGCCCGATATAGATCTATAAGAATTAGTCTGCATTGATGTAGTGATTTACTCCGTACGCAATATCTAAACCACTGCCTGCCGACGGGCCAACCGTCCAACGCACTGTGGTCACTTCCTCTTCATCTACTTCTTCAACCAGAATCTCTTTACGGGCAGATGGAAAATTGAAATCGGAATACTCTGCGCCGGTTAAAGCGAATGACACATAAACCGAAAATTGATTTACCACCACCCGAAAAAGCGACCCAGGATTACGACCCGCCACAGTGAAACCGTCGTCAACCGTGGTCATATAGCGATCTATCCGACTATTGTGGGCGGCAATAAACTCGTTCAAGGTGCCATCAAACAAATCGGCTTGCTGAATAGATCGGCCATATTCAATGGCGGTTGCAAGCTGCTGGGCGGTTTTTATAGCAGAAGCAACATCCTGGTACTCTTGCTCTTGATATATGACCGGCAGCGCAAAGGTGGCCGCCAATGCGATAATACTGATGACAACCATGATTTCAGCAAGGGACATACCTTTACATTGATTCTGCATCAGCGACCTACATTAGAGGCAGCACCCGCCAGAGGCAAATAGAAGCCTAATACTGCCACCACGGCCGCCAGCACCATCATAGCGAAGCCTATTCGTGATAAAAACTTGGAAATCTGTCGACTGGTATGAACGTTCTTTAGATGCAGTGTTTCTTTCACTGAAGCCAGTATAAACCCCTGCTGTTCATCATCCACTTCATTGAAGACCTGCATGGCCTCGATCAGTGAATCATCCCAATCCTCTTCCGATAACGCACTGGATAGCTCTTCAGATTTAGCTAGATGGGCATACACTCGCTGGTAGGTTGAGCGCAAGGGCCCTCGAGTGGAACGCATCAGCTCAGCAACAATTTCTGAATCAACATAGCCAGCCTTTTGTAACATTTCATAGACTGATATAAATTCAATGGATCGTTCTTGAATACGTTTGGTTTCGATTAGATTAAACAAAGGAAACCGCTTCAATACACTCCACGCTAAATTGCGATACAGCAAGGCCACTGCACACAACACAGGAATCATCCAGGCGTAGAGCTTGGTAAATTGGCCCATCCCCATCAGTACATTAGTAAAACGATTGGGCTTTACAAAGCCGTTACTGCCCACACCCATTAAGGATTGCAGGGAATTATCCAGAAAGGCTGGCACCACAAAAAAGAAGGCAGAACCCACAAAGATATAAATCAGACCGGTTTTCAGCTCTGAGCTAACCTCAGACTTGATCTTTTCCCGCGCCAGCAAAAATTGAGCTGCTTGGCGCAAAGCATGGGAATAATCGCCAGCCTTTTCTGCGGCCCTGGCCATCAAAATGGCAAAATGATCGAAACGAAACAGTTCCATGTAGTCGGCCAAACTGTCACATTCGTCGATGCCTTCCTGCTTGGCTTTAAGCCAACGATTCTTTTTTATTAGTTGATCGACACTTTGTTTGACGGTTTTACCACTGGACAGGGAGCTGCTCAGGGATTGCATAAACAAAGCCTGATTTTTACGATCAGGCCCCGGTGGCTCGAAGGCAAAGGCCAGCTGCCCCAGCACATCCTCCCGCACGGCGATAATGCGCCGTTCGGGAATGCGGGACTGCCAGCGCGCCTCCTCTCGGGTGGCCGCCTCCACTTTGATGGAGGCCTGCTCACCTTTGGCATCTAAGTATTGAACAACGTAGTACATGGAGTGCTATGAGCAGCTGTAAACGATGGTTACGTTGCCAGCAGTGGCGCCATCAGTTACATCATGCTCAATGCTCACCACCTGTGATCTACCATCAATGTTAGTGACCAAATCTTGTGCAACACTGAATGCGTTAGTACCACTAACGGGGAAGGTAATGGTAATATTTCGTTCGTCATCATCAAATGCTGCTGTCCAATCATCATCCCAGGGTGTATTAGCCGCCAGCCCTCTAGCCACCAAATTTGCCTTGGTTGCGTCATCAGCTTCTGTATATGTTTCGCCACCAATAGTGCCTCCATCATCAATCGCCCTACAACTGGACATATGGCGCGCTCTGAATGAGGAAATGGCACCGGGTACGTTTGAGGTCAAAAACGCCGTAGCCAAGCCAATCTTGGCATCGTCGCTGGATTGGTTGATCTCAATGGTAATGTACACCGCAATCATGGAGATGATCGCCACTACCGCGATCAACTCCACCAAAGTGAAGCCTTTGCTGTTCGATTGACTATTGTTCAACTGCTTGTGGCGCATGTTGTTTCCTCTATGCATTTGATCAAAATGGTTGGGTTATGCCTGTTCAATATCCAGCAGAGTATCCTCTGCTTTTACTTTTGAGTAAGCACGGCTCACCGGTTTGCCGTAATCAGCCTTACGATAAGCTCGCGCTACTCCAATAGGATTAATTCTGGTTTCCAGCGCTTCAAGTGTGGTTACCCCTTCCTTCACCAGCCGTATACCGTCATCCCACAGATCGCTAAACACGCCGCGCTGTGATTGCTGATATCGGATTTCGTTGGAAGAAATGCCCTCAATGATCTCTTTTTCAGAAAGAGGATCGTTAAGAAACAGTTCACACACCAGATGACGACCGGTGTAACCAAAGTTGCAGTACTGGCATCCTTCTTTATTAGACACTACCGGCACTAATATTTCGGGGTTTTTAAGCTCGGGCACATGCTGATATTTGGCCCAAAGCTCTTTTGATTGCGTTATGGGCAACATGCTTGAGCAATGTGGGCAAACTTTGTTCACCAAACGCTGAGCCGTCACCGCCATCAGGTTCTCGGCCATAAGGGCATTATCCAATCCCAGATTACGCAGGCGGTTAATGGCCCCATGAGAATCGTTGGTATGAAGTGTTGTAAGCACCAAGTGGCCGGTCATACTGGCACGCAAGGCCAATTCTGCCGTTTCGGCGTCGCGAATCTCTCCCACCATGATCACGTCAGGGTCATGACGCAACAGCGAGCGCAGGGCTTTGGCAAAACTCATGTGCTTGGTCACTTCCAGTGAGGTAATACCATCCAACTGATCCTCTACAGGATCTTCGATGCTGTAGATGGCCTTCTCAGGGAAGCTGTCACGAATATCTTTTAGTATGGCTTTTAGTGTGGTGGATTTGCCGCTACCGGTGGGGCCGGTTACCACGAGCATACCGTTGGCACGGTGGCCGAGACTGCGTAACTGAGCGACGTGAGCAGGGCTTAACCCCAGGCTCTCGAGCTTGTTGACGCCACGCTGATTATTCAGCAAACGAATCGTGATTTTGGGCTGGATTTCTGAATAAATCTTAACTGGTGCCATTTCAAGCCGCATGCTTACTTGCTTATGGGCAGATTGAAACACCAAATACCCGCTGGTGGGTTCGAGATAGTTGTTTTGCTTGCCGACTCGCTCCATCAAGTTATTGGATACCAATCGAAAGCGTTCCCGCTCGATGGTTTGCAGCCCGGGCACTCTGCACACTTGGCAACGGCCATCTACTCGAAACTTAATCACGCCACCATGGGATTCTGGATTAATGTGAATATCACTGGCACGCAGAGCAATGGCTTCGTTCAGCAATTCATCCACAAATCCTTTGGCCCAGGCCCCGGATACCTCTGCTACGGATACCCCATGGTCGTAACTGGCCTGCACCACCAGATCGGAGTCGAAATCGGACATGGCCAAAATGCCGAGTTTTTCGAATTTTAGTTTATCTTTAGGATCATTTTTGCGCCGCATTAGCGGCTCGATCTGGGCTCGATCGTAGGGGTTCGACACGTACAGTACTCGATCCACAATCAACCAGGGGCAGCGATCATTGCTGCTGCGCACCAGACTGTCCCGATCTTTTACTATGCCGTTAAACAGCTCCCGCTTGAACAAGGCAGACAGCGCCTGCGCCAGCTTGATGTCATCGATACCTGCCTCCCATAAACGGGGCACGATCTCACCGGCCTCGGTGGGCAGCGGTAGATTGCGAGAGGCTTGTTCAGACAACGCCGCACGATTGGTCAGCTCCTGAAGCAGCTGATCAAACTGCTGGTGTAATCGCGAATGCTGTTTTTCAGTCATTTAGCCTACCAGACGATGTCGATATCGTAGCGCATGCCATCTTTGTGCAATCGCACACCATCACGCATGCTGATGGCAACAACACGATAGCCACCCGGCAGTGTTTGGCCTACCTTGCCAAATACCTTGCCATCCTGGGTATCAAATGCCGCCCGATCGTTTTCTATATGTAGCACCTTGGGTACAGCATCCTTCTTT
>Ga0209555_10002687_pt1 | contig 12385 bp, 13 predicted proteins | sample SaaInl85LU_5_DNA_FD_184643 | JGI IMG/M metagenome (GOLD analysis project Ga0209555, IMG submission 184643) | Marine microbial communities from expanding oxygen minimum zones in the Saanich Inlet - ESP_85LU_5_DNA (SPAdes) (version 2) | ecosystem: Environmental > Aquatic > Marine > Intertidal... | reverse complement strand
TAATCTTGGTGGTGTCGGTGCCGGTTGTGGGTTCGGTGACGCCCATGGATTGCAGGCGCAGTTTACCTTCGGCGATCAGCGGCAAGTACTTCTGCCGCTGTTCCTCGGATCCATGCCGCACGAGCGTGTTCATGTTGTACATCTGGCCGTGACAGGCGCCCGAGTTGCCGCCCGCTCGGTTGATCTCTTCCATGATGACGCTGGCCTCGGTCAGACCCAGGCCCGATCCGCTATATTCCTCGGGGATCAATGCCGCCATCCAGCCTTCGCGGGTCAGGGCATCGACGAAGTCTTCGGGATAGGCTTTGTCCTCGTCCACCTTGCGATGATATTCGGCGGGGAATTGGTTACAAAGGGCGCGCACTCCATCGCGAATGTCTGAATAGGTATCTGGATCGATAAACATGAAGCTCTCCGTTGCGGGTTACGGAGAAATTACGTCACGATCAGGCATACAGCAATGAGAATGACATGTGATCAGATATGCCGAAAGGATATATCTCAGACAAAGGCACCGTCTTCGGTCAGCAGGCGGCCTGACCAGATACCGCTTTCGACCAAATTGCGTGCCGTATCGACCAGAACGCGCCCTGCAAACTCCGTGAGGCGGGATTTGGTTCGATCCGAGGGAAATGACATCATCAGCCGTCGCACAGGCGCTGGATCAATCAGTGCTGAATGGGACAGGTGACCTGAGGCAAGATCCTGGTGGATTGGGGCAAGCGGAAGGATCGTTAGGCCATGGCCGGTTCTGACCAGATCCTTCAACGTCGAGTAACTGTCGGCCTCGACCCGGACATCCAGGGGGATCTTTGCAACTGATGCGCAGTCATCAACAATCCGGCGCAACCCGTGACCGGCGCTTGGTAGAAGCAAGCGCTGGTCAGTGAGGTATCCGAAGTCATGCGGCTGACCGTCATTCTCAAAACATCCAGATGGGCCTATCAAATGCAACTGCTCTTCAAGCAGAAATCGCGATCGCAATGATCGGGCGGGTCTCGTTTCATACAGGATTGCCATATCGATATCGCCGCGATGCAGCCAATCCAGAACATAGCCTGAATAGGCGCTGACAATGCGCAGGGTCGCCTCCGGGTGACGTTTCTGAAACGCCGAAACGAGGGAAACGCTTAGGACATCCGCAACAGTCGGAGGCATTCCAATCGACACATGCCCGCGCATCTGCGCATCTGCTCCAATGACACTGGCCCGAATTTCGTCAAGCTCGTTCATCATACGATGCGCGTGGCGCAGAACATCCTTTCCGGCCTCGGTGACCACCATGCCGCGGCCATGCCTGTCAAACAGGCGCACCCCTAATTCCTCTTCCAGCATACGCACCTGACGGCTGAGCGCTGGTTGCGCAATATGTAGCCGATCTGCCGCCTTGGACAGGCTGCCCAACTCGGCGACTTGAATGATCGTTTTTAGCTGCGAGATCTCCATACCCATAAATTACGGATATATCTAAAAAGAGAAAGGGTAGAAGCTAACACTTTATTTTAATGCCTATTCGCGAATATAAAGGCCGCTTGCTGCGCTCACGCCGATACACCCGCACTTCGCCGTCCAGTATCAGATGTGTGTCATCGCGCAGCTGCCGCATGTCCTGCTCCTCACCACAACATTACGGCAGGGCGCACCAACAAGTCTACGGAAGTGTGTGTTTGGGCGATCAGTCTTTGGCGGAAAATGAATAAACCTAACTATTGATGCTGTACTGAATGGCACACTAAATATGATCTTGGCGTCTAAATTTTTTTCAAAGAAGCACGCATCTCGATAAATACATCCAACTGATGTGATACTTTTCCGCCTTTTTTTTCAATTAAGTTAATTAGGCTTTTTGCGGCAATATGGCCCATTTGGCGATGTGGAACATGAACCGTGGTTAATGCCGGAAATACATGCTTGGCCAGTTCGATATCATCAAATCCGGTGATTGAAATATCGTCTGGAATTTTAATGCCTAAATCTCGCGCTTTTGAAATTGCACCTGTTGCAAGCACATCGTTTCCACAAATAATAATTGAGGGCCTTGGGGTCGCCTGAATAAGCTGTTCCAAGGCGACGCCGCCGTTTTCAGTACCGTATGGTGTTTCAATAATTGAAAGTTCGTCTAAGCGGCCGCCATGAGCATGCCAGCTGTCTCTAATGCCTGCTAGCCTTTCAGCGGCACGGTCATTGCCTTCAATGATTCCTGAAATGATACCAATTTGCCGATGGCCCATTTCGATTACTTTGTCGGTCAACATTCTCATTGCTGCTCGATTATCAAAGCCGACACAAGCGTGATCTGAGTTTTCTCTTGAGGCCCAAGCTAGCACAACAGGAATATTACGCTGAGCTAAAAAATCGTAAATTGCCTCATCACGTTCGAATCCAATCAGCAACAGGCCGTCAGCACCACGCGCCACCAGTTCACGAATTTGCCGGGCTTCCAGCTTTGGCTGATAGGCGCTGCTAGACACAAGCAAATTATATTTCTGTTCAAAAAGTGTTTCCTGAAACGCCTGCAAGCCGCGTGCAAAAATCGAGTTCTCCATCGTGGGAATAATTGCGCCGACTGTATGAGATTGCTTGGCAGCCATTGCGCGCGCATGGTAGTTTGGTGTGTAGCCAAGCTCTTTGACTGCTTTCGTGACCCTTTCTAGGGTTTTTGGCGAGACTTTTTGATTTTCATTCAAGCATCGCGATACTGTCGCGGTTGAAACACAAGCTGCTTTGGCAACATCGCTTAAAGTAGGGATGGGTGATTTATTGCGCATCTAGTTTTAGTTTTTTCAAATTCCATTTCTTACATATCAGTAAAAGCATTGAGATAATACATTGAAAATAAAAAATGTAAGCGCTTGCAATTTTTTCCTGTAAGCGCTTACATTGTAAGTGGAGCTAGGCAGCGAGGAGGATTGTCGTGTTTCTCATTGGTGCGCTTATTGTTTTCTTGGTCTTCTTTTCAAACGTAGCCCTCGGTGCTTTTGCAGATGCTGCGTTTCTTGGAGATACTGAAGAAATGCTGGTTCTGTCTTTTGCGGCGGTTCTTTTTGTCGTCGCTATTCTGCGAAAAGAGGCTGATCGTTCGAAGAACGACGACAGCGAACAAGTCTAAAGGGAGGAGATCCAAATGGATCATGAAGATTATAAAGAGGTTGCGTCTCTAGAGCGTCGGAATTTCTTAAAAGTTGCATCAACTGGGGGGTTTACGGCTGCACTTGTAGCGGGTGCTGCGGGCACGCTTTGGTCTAGCGAGGCCTCAGCGCAATCGGCGAATGAAGAACGAGAGCGCGAAGCCGCTGCCGAGCATACCATGACAATTGCAACGGCTTATGTTTTGGGTGCGTCGCGTAGCTATCCCATCATGCAGCTAGACCTCAAAGAAAATATCCAGAATGCGACCAACGGCAGAGTTTATGTTAAGTTAGCTCCAGGTGGTCAGTTGGGGGCAGGTGGCGCATTGGTTCAGGCCGTCCAGGGCGGTACGATCCAAGCAGCTCAGCACTCACTGTCTAACTTTGCACCATTTGCATCGACTGTTGACCTGATCAATATGCCTTATCTTTGTGGGTCCAATCAACGTTTCACAAACCTAGTCAACTCTGCTTTTTGGAACAAAAACGTTACACCTAAAATTGAGAAAAATGGCTTTAAACCATTGTTCTACGTTAACATTGACCCGCGTGTTGTTGCGGTCCGCAAGGGGGGAGCAGGTGCTGTCCTGACGCCCGGCGATTTAGATGGTGTAAAGTTCCGCGTGCCAGGCTCGGCTATGCTGCAGCAGTACTACCGCATGGTTGGCGCTAACCCGACCCCGGTGGCATGGGGCGAAACACCTTCAGCGATCCAGCAGGGTGTGGCTGATGCCCTTGATCCATCAGTCGGTGCGCTGTTCGTGTTCGGCTTCAAGGATATGCTATCCCATGTGACCTTCACGCAGGCTGTGCCAGATTCGCAGGTTTATTCGTGCAACCTTGAGTGGTTCAACTCCATGCCTGCCGACATCCAAGAAGGCATAATGTGGGCCTCCGAGATGACTAGTCACCAGAACCTTTCAAAAGTTCCATCCGCACGGGCGCATGCTATGGCTGAATTGGCCAAAGCCGGTGTTGAATTCCACAGCCTCAGCGATGATCAGTTAGCGGAGTGGAAAGACGCAGGGGGTTATCAGCGTTCTGAGTGGGATGAGTTCAAAGTTGAGCTTGCCGGTTCCATGGATGCCTTTGCACAGATGGAAGAAGCTGCCTCGACTCAGGGCAAATACTACGTACACGATGCGTAAATAAAACCTGTCGGGCGCTTAGATGGCGTCCGACACACTTTTTCTCCGACATGCAAAACCGTTGGCGCAAAGGATGCGCATTGTTTTTGCGTGGCATTTGAATGGACGGATTATGGAATTCCTGTGCCGACTTGATAAAAACGCGGAACGCTGGCTGCTTTTGACTTTTTACGTCATGCTGGTCATTACAATGGCGGTCGAAGTCTTGCGCCGTGAAATTTTCGCATATTCGTCCATTTGGGGCGAAGAGATAGTACGATACTCCTTCATTTATCTTGCTTGGATTGGGGCCTCTGCCGCCGTCAAAGAGCGAGCGCACATCCGCATTGATGTGGTTATGCATTACCTGGGTGAACGGCCCAAAGCGCTACTTTATATGTTCGGCGATATTGTGATGATGATCGTGGCTGTGATCGCACTTTATTGGTCGTTCGAATCTGTCCATGTGTCTTGGAAATTTGGCTCTGTCACAGACGGTTTACGGCTCTCTAAAGTCTGGTTCCTTATGGCTGTTCCTACAGGATTTGGCTTGATGATTTGGCGCTTGCTGCAGTCGCTTCGCTGCGATTTTATTTCCCTCAAGACTGGCAAGCCGGTTTATGAGGGCGACACTCTATTTGATTGAGGAGCGGCGAGATGCTCTGGAATACTGTTGCGCAAACTGTTGAGCTTGGCTGGGACTTTTATGTGCCCGTCATCCTGTTCGTGGCGCTTATCGCCATGGCAGTGCCCGTGTGGGCGGCGATTGGATCGGCTGCTATTTTGATGTTGCTGATGTCAGGCGACTTGCCGCTCAGCCTTGTGGGTGAGCGGTTATTCACCGGCATTGACGCCTTTGCACTGACAGCAATCCCGCTGTTTATCCTGACAGGCGACGTGTTGGTTCGAACGGGGCTCAGTCGCAAGTTCCTAGATGTTGCGGAGGCCCTGACCTGTTTTACCAAAGGCGGTTTCGGCTCTGCTACCGTGCTGGTATGCGGTATGTTCGCGGCGATCTCGGGCTCTGACGCGGCGGGTGCAGCTGCGGTGGGGCGCATGACGATCGCTCGTCTGGTTGAGGCCGGTTATCCACGCCCCTATGCCTGCGCTTTGGTGGCCGCGGGCGCCTGTACGGGCATTCTTATTCCGCCTTCGATTGCCTACATCATAATCGGCCTTGTACTGGGTGTGTCCGCCTCCACTTTGTTCCTAGCGGCCTTGATCCCCGGCCTATGTATCCTGTTTTCGATCTTAATTACTAACCTCGTGGTGAACCGGATCTACGCCTACGAAGGCGGTGGCAATTTGACGTTTATGGAATGGCTCGGCAATCTTGGCCGTTCGCTAAAATCAGGCTGGTACGCGTTCATCGTGCCTGGCATCATTTTTTATGGGATTTTCTCGGGCCGCTTGACCCCGACCGAAGCCGGTGCAACAGCAGTTGTGGTTACAATTTTGATGGGTTTTCTATTCAGGACACTGAGCTTTGCAGACTTTCCCGCGATGCTGGTCAGCTCTGCCAAGGTGAACGGCGTGATCCTTCCAATCATCGCCTTTTCCGCGCCTCTGGCTGAGGCCTTGGCAATTATGGGCGTTCCGCAAGGCTTTGTTACTTCTGCCACCAGCCTTACCAATGAGCCTTGGATCCTGATCCTGTTGATGATCGGTATCTTAATCGCCGCTGGCTGTGTAATGGAAACGACACCCAACATCGTGATCTTGGCACCTATCCTTCAACCCTTGGCCGAAAACATTGGCATGAACGAAATCCAGTTCTGCATTATGATGATCACGGCGCTTGGTGTGGGTTTCATCACGCCACCGCTCGGCCTCAACCTCTTTGTTGTCTCAGGAATAACAGGTGAATCGATCCTGAAGATTGCCGCGCGTGCCGTGCCCTTTGTGTTGTGCATGTTTGTTGTGGTCTTATTTATCGCTTACGTACCGGCCGTTTCGACAACATTGCTTCCAGATATCTACAAGTAGGACAAAAAATGACACGTGAATATCTCAAAAAAGCGACGCTCACATCGGCGTCTGGCGCATCTGACGTCCACGATACGGTTGTTTCGATTTTGGATGACATAAAAGTTGGCGGCGACGCTAAAGCGATGGAATATGCTGCTAAATTTGATCAATACGAAGGCAACGTAATGTTGACCCAAGCCGAGGTTGACGCCGCCAGCGCTTTGGTACCCGAAAAGTTGAAGGCCGATATCCAGTTTGCGCATGACAACGTTAAACGCTTTGCCGAACTGCAAAAAAGTACCGTCGCAGATGTGGAGATGGAGATCAGCCCGGGTTATGTTGCAGGTCAAAAGGCGATCCCCGTCGATGCTGCAGGCTGCTATGTGCCCGGTGGGCGCTATAGCCACATCGCATCCGCCATCATGACCGTCACCACTGCAAAAGTTGCGGGATGCAAACACATCACTGCCTGTTCACCCCCACGCCCTGGCGTTGGTGTGGCACCGGCTATTATATACGCTGCGCATGTCTGTGGCGCTGATAAGATCTTGGCTATGGGCGGCGTGCAGGGCGTGGCCGCAATGACCTATGGTTTGTTTGGCTTGCCAAAAGCCAACATCCTCGTCGGCCCCGGAAATCAGTTCGTTGCCGAAGCCAAACGCATCTTGTTCGGCAGTGTCGGCATCGACATGATCGCAGGGCCCACAGACAGCTTAATACTTGCCGATAAAGGTGCCGATTCGCACATCGTTGCAACTGACTTAGTCAGCCAAGCCGAACATGGATACAACTCTCCGGTTTGGCTGATCACAGACGACCGCGAATTGGCCGAAGATGTCATGGCGCGTGTGCCCGCTTTGATCGAAGACTTGCCACAGCTTAACCGCGACAACGCCTTTGCGGCATGGCGCGATTATGCCGAAGTCATCGTCTGTGCCGACCGTGTAGACATGGCAAAATGTAGCGACGAATACGCACCGGAGCATTTGACCGTGATGGCCGAAGACCTCGATTGGTGGCTGGAAAACCTGACCTGCTACGGGTCGTTGTTCTTAGGCGAAGAAACCACCGTGTCTTACGGCGACAAAGCGTCGGGCACAAACCACGTACTCCCGACTTCTGGTGCGGCAGGTTACACGGGCGGTCTGTCGGTGCACAAGTACATGAAGATCGTTACGTGGCAGCGCGCAACGCAAGAAGCCTCCAAGGATGTGGCGATTGCAACGGCCCGTATCTCGCGGCTTGAGGGGATGGAAGGGCACGCTCGCGCTGCAGATGTGCGCCTTGCCAAATACTTTCCAGGTCAAAACTTTGACCTGACAGCTGAAGGATAAACGCGTGAGCCACACGTCCCACCTTTTTGATTTGTCCGGCAAGGTGGCCTGCATTACAGGTGCCAGTTCGGGCCTTGGGCGTCGCGCAGCGATCACGCTGGCCGCGGCGGGGGCGTCGGTTGTGGGAATTGCAAGACGTGCGGAAGCTTTGGACAGCCTTTGCTCTGAAATTGGTCCCAAGGCTGCGCGGGTCGTGGCCGATGTGGCGGATCGCGATGGCTTGGCGCAACTGGTTCGCGATGTGTCCGCCCCATTCGGCGCACCTGATATTCTGGTTCATGCGGCGGGCGTCAACACGCGGCAAGCGGCGGATGAAGTGACGCCGGAGGGATGGGATCAAACGATTGCCCTGAACCTCAATGCGCCGTTCTTTTTGTCGCAAGCCTTTGTGCCGCCCATGCGTGACAGGGGCTGGGGGCGCATCGTGAACTTTGCCTCATTGCAAAGCACACGGGCTTTCCCCGGTGGCATCGCCTACGGCGCGACCAAAGGCGGCATCAGCCAACTGACCCGCGCCATGGCCGAGGCGTGGTCCCCGCATGGGATCAACACCAATGCCATCGGGCCGGGGTTTTTCCCCACGGAACTAACGTCAGCAGTGTTTGACGATCCGGCACGTGCCAACCGCAATGCTGCGCAAACTTGCCTGGGCCGTAACGGCAGATTGGAAGACATGGACGGGCCGATACTGTTTTTGTGCTCGGATGCGTCTGCATTTGTCACAGGTCAGGTTCTGATGGTTGACGGAGGGTTCACCGCAAAATGAAAGCACTGGTTTATCAAGGTGTTGAGACATTGGGTTTCACGGATGTACGGGATCCCATCCCGCAAGCCGGAGAGCATTTAATCAAAGTTGAGGCAGTTGGCATTTGCGGGTCTGACATGCACGCTTATCTCGGTCATGATACACGTCGTCCTGCGCCGCTTATTCTGGGTCACGAGGCGGCTGGCACGATCGTAGGTGGCACACATGACGGGATGCGCGTCACTGTAAACCCACTGGTTACTTGCGGTGTTTGCCCTGCTTGCAAAGCGGGCCGCGAAAACTTGTGTCCTGATCGCCAGATTATTTCCATGGCCCCACGCGAAGGTGCCTTTGCGCAATACGTGGCGATGCCAATGTCCAATCTAGTGGAAGTGCCGGATCATGTACCATTGGAAAAGGCCGCATTAGCGGAACCCTTGGCTGTTAGCTGGCATGCTGCCCGACTAGCGCTTGAGGCATTGCACCCTGCGATGGAAAAACGCGCTTTAGTGATCGGTGGTGGGGCAATTGGATTGGCGGCATCTCTGGCACTGAAGGCGATGGGCTTGGACGATGTGACAATCGTTGAACCTGATCTCGCTAGATGCACTTTCTTGTCTGAACACGTTGGTCAGAGGGCGGTTTCCGCAACCGATCAGAGTTTTCCCATTGTGATTGACGCGGTTGGCTTTGGGGTCACGCGTGCCTCTGCATCCAACCTTGTGCAACCGGGTGGTGTGGTCGCGCATGTGGGGTTAGGTGATGACAAACCCGGATTTGATGTACGCCGCGCCACTTTGCAAGAAATCACGTTTATCGGCACCTATACCTACACTGCCGCTGATTTCCGCGACACGACTGCGGCCCTTTTTGACGGCCGACTTGGTCTGTTGGACTGGACACAAACCCGGCACCTGGCAGACGGCGCAAGCGCTTTTGCCGACCTTCGTGCAGGCAAGGTACCGACGCCAAAAATCATTTTGGATCCTTGGTCTTAACTACGACACTCTATCGGAGATTTACCCCGTGTATCAAAAAATTCTCGTTCCAATGGCGCTTGACCATGGTGTTTCCAAAGGCACTCTGGAAATTGCCAAAGCTCTGACGGGCGGCACTGGTGAGATTATTGCCCTACATGTCTATGAAGCGCCGCAAAGATCTGTTCAGGCCTATGTCGATGATGAAGCAAAAAAAGATGGACTTGCACGTGCGCAAGCCGAATTGCAGGCAAAGACCGAACACCTAAGTGATGTGAAAGCCGAGATGGTGGTTGGACATACCTATCGCTCCATTATTGATTATGCATCGATGCACAGCATCGATTGCATTGTCATGGGATCACATAAACCGGGTTTCAGCGACTATTTGCTGGGCTCTACTGCTGCGCGTGTTGTGCGGCATGCGCCTTGTGCTGTGCACGTTCACCGTAGTGCCTAACGCAGGCGTTCTCACACGAATTATATCCAATCAGAAAGGCTTTTTCTTATGAACATCGACAAGAAGATCGTAGATGATCTTGTCGCAAACGACGTCTCTTTTGTCACCACAGTGCCGTGTAAACAGCTGGCAGGTGTGATTGAAGAAGTCGAGGCGCGGGAAGACATCTTCCACATCCCTTCAAACAAAGAAGACGAAGGTATGGGCTTATGCGCTGGTGCCTTTATGGGCGGCAAACGCCCTGCCATTATCATGCAGAACACCGCAATCGGTGTGACCATCAACACGTTAGCGACGCTAACGCAATTTTACCGCATGCCGCTGCCGATGATCATTTCCTATCGTGGCGAATTGCGTGAACCTGTAGCCTGTCAGGTCGAAATGGCAGTTCACACAAAGGCGTTGTTGGCTCAATTAAATATTCCGACTTATCACTTCCACTGGAAAGATGATGTCAAAGAATTCGATAACATCCTGAAGTACACCTTCATGTGCAACAAACCTGTGGCGATCCTGACCGACGCCAACTTCTGGGGAGGCTATGGCGACCAATGATCCGTTCTGAAATCCTGAAAGAAATCGCCCCAATTCTTAATCCGCACCTTGTTGTTTGCAACATCGGTCTGCCCAGCCAAGAGCTGCACATGATCGACGACAATGAGCGTAATTTTTACATGCTTGGCACGATGGGTTTGTCGTCTTCTATCGGCTTTGGTCTGGCGCTGGCACAAGACAAAGCTGTGATCTCAATCGATGGAGACGGGTCTGTTTTGACCAATCTTGGCACGCTGCCCACGATCGCCAACAACGCTACAGGTAACTACACTCTTTTGATCATCGACAACGGATCCTATGGATCAACTGGGGATCAGCCAACCTATGCGGGCATGAAAACCAACCTTACCGATGTGGCGCGTGCTTGTGGCTGCGATAACGTGATCGAGGTCCAGGACAAAGACCTTGGGCCCGTTTTGCAAGAGGCAGTGGACAGCGACCAGATGACCATCATCGTGTGCAAATGTGATAGCGGGAATATTAAATTGCCAGTCATTACAATGGACCCGGTTGTCATTCGCCATCGTTTTATGGAAGCCGTAAAAGCTTAATGTTTGTCGATGCCATTCACAGTGCCGAGGACGCACGGCTAATTGCGAAACGACGCCTGCCGTGGATGGTATTTGACTATATTGACGGCTCTGCCGGGCGCGAAACAGGGGCAGTGCGCAACCGTGCTGCCCTCGATTCCATAACTTTGCGGCCCCGCATTTTACGCGATGTGTCATCCCGAAATCTTGGTGTGCAGCTGTTTGGTACTCACGCTGCGCGCCCGTTTGGCATCGCACCAATGGGTATGTGCAACCTCAGTGCACCGGGAGCTGATTTGATGCTAGCCCGGTTGGCAGCGCAATACAAAGTGCCTCATGGTGTGTCGACTGTGGCGTCCACTCCTCTTGAGCAAATCATCGAAGTGGCTGACGGGCACGCCTGGTTCCAACTGTATTTCTCTGGTGATGGGGATGGTACGTTCAAGTTAGTCGAGCGAGCTAAGTCTGCAGGCTATACCACACTAGTGCTGACCGTTGATGTACCAGAAGTAGGCCGCCGCCCACGCGAATTGCGGCATGGTTTCAAAATGCCATTCTCGATCGGGCCACGTCAATTTGTTGATTTTGCTCTGCACCCACGTTGGTCGCTAACACAGCTTGCAGCCGGTAAGCCGCAAATGGCCAACTTTGAGATGGACGGCTACGATTTTGATCGTACCGAAAGCCGCGCCAAAGCTACATGGGGTACGCTTGCTAGATTGCGTGACATGTGGCCTGGAAAGCTAGTAGTCAAAGGAGTGCTAGACGTAGAAGATGCAGCGGAGCTAAAGAAAGCTGGCGTTGATGGCATCCAGGTGTCCAGCCATGGTGCCCGCCAATTGGAAAGCGCGCCAACCCCGGTCGAGATGCTGGTGAAGATTCGTGCGGAGATCGGTCCTGATTTTCCTCTGTTTTTCGACAGCGGCATAAGGTCCGGCGAAGATGTTCTGCGTGCTCTGCACCAAGGAGCAGATTTTGTGTTCTTGGGCCGTATCCTACAATTCGCCATTGCAGCTGGAGGGGAGCCAGGACTGCACCGGCTTTGGACTATATTGAGCGACGAGATGAGCATAGCGATGGCCCAAACTGGTCAGACCCTGGTTGCTGTAAATCCTATGCATTCTTCGGGTTGAGCATTCATCCCTTGAGCGAATGCTGATGGGCCACTATGCCCTCAACGAGAGCAGCAAATGTTTGCAGCATTTCCACATTCTGCGATTGTAACACGTTAGCTTGTCCAAACAGAACAAATGCGGTTTAACTGCACCAATCTCTGTCCGGCTTAAACTCCGCCGAAACAGTGTTTGCAACACAGCCCTAGCCAACACTGTGTTCAACACCATGATTCAGCTGCCAAAATAGCGAGTAACACGGCAAAAAGTGTGTTTATGGTGTGTTTTTGAATTACACAACTTAAGCGTGTATGGCGCTTGATTAAGTCATTGATATTGCTTGATAAATGGTGCCCGGGGGCGGAATCGAACCACCGACACGAGGATTTTCAATCCACTGCTCTACCCCTGAGCTACCCGGGCACGGGATGGGGTTGAACCCCTTGGGT
>Ga0209555_10002685_pt1 | contig 12387 bp, 7 predicted proteins | sample SaaInl85LU_5_DNA_FD_184643 | JGI IMG/M metagenome (GOLD analysis project Ga0209555, IMG submission 184643) | Marine microbial communities from expanding oxygen minimum zones in the Saanich Inlet - ESP_85LU_5_DNA (SPAdes) (version 2) | ecosystem: Environmental > Aquatic > Marine > Intertidal zone... | reverse complement strand
GGAACAACCCTTAGAAACGTACAATTTAGGCACTGGGAATGGCTTTTCTGTCATGGAGGTAATAGAATCTTTTGAAAGGGTATCAGGCCTGAAACTAAACTATGAAATTGTTGGTCGCCGCGAAGGTGACGTACCTCAATTATTTGCTGCGACAGACTTAGCTTATCAAAAAATGGGTTGGAAAGCCGAGCTTGGACTCGATGAAATGATTGACTCAGCCTGGTGCTGGGAACAAAAACACAGAAAACATAATGCGTCAAAATAACTCATTTTTAAATAGTTTAGTAACTGTTAGGGTCGCGCGCAAGGGAAATTGTAAGTTATTAGGAAATCCAAGAGATACTAGTAAGAAAACATATAAATTAAAATCAAAAAGGTGGTTTGTAAATCTTGAAAATGATCCTAGTGAACAAATTAATTTAGCCAACAAACACCCAAATATTATTGCAGAATTAGAATTACAATACAACAATTGGTTAAGACATAATACTACTATTTAAACCAAAGACAAGGATTAATTGATGCAAATTTTTAATAAATAGTCTTTAAAAGATTAAAATTAAATTAATGATAAAATATGATCTTAGCAACTAGATTTATTTTCATATCTACCTTCGTTTAGGTATTATATCAACTAATGCTCAAACAAAAATAATTGCTCATCGCGGATTTTCAGGAATAGCTCCCGAGAATACACTTATTGCTTTTCAAAAGGCCATAGAATGTAAAGCAGATTATATCGAGTTGGATGTTCATAAAACCAAGAATGATTCAATTGTTGTCATCCATAATTCATCAGTAGATAAAACCAGTTCCAATATCAAGAAGGGTGAAGTTTCAAAATGAATTATATCGACTTAGCTACTATTAAAGTTGGTTTCAGTCAGAAATTTGGCAATAAATACGAAAATGAAAAGATTCCAACTTTAAGAGAAGCCCTTGAACTGGCTAAGGGTAAAATTAAGGACTGTATTGAAATAAAAGAGATGAAATACAACAACTAATTGATCTTGGGATGGATGGCTTAATCACTAATTTTCCAGACACAGCTCTATAGTTTAATTGACATTAATTATTTTTAGTTTTAATTAACATGTTGGGAGTAACAACAGTTCTAAATCCAGTATGATCTGAGGCAGAATCAAAGCTAGTACCCATTCTTGCAGAGATTCTAAAACTAGCACAATAGGAGGCATGACAAAGAAAGGATCCTCCTTTAATTATATATTCTTGTTGGTATGGATTATTAGGACTGTAAGATGTTTTTGCACCTATTGGATTAACGAGCGGAGATGAAGTGTCAATATTCTGGTAATAGTTCACATTGAAAAAATCACTGGTTAACTCCCAAACATTACCCATCATATCATATAAACCAATACTATTTGGAGGAAACGATTTTACAGGTGCTACAAAACTAAATCCATCTTTTGCTTCATTCTTTATTGGGAATTGTCCTTGCCATGTATTCGCACTCACATTTAATTTTTCAGCATCATTTCCCCATGTAAAAATTGTAGATTCATTTGTTCCTTGTGCCGCTGATTCCCACTGTGCTTCGGAAGGTAGACTTCTGTTTGCCCATTTGCAATATGCTAAGGCATCTTCTAATGAAACATGAACAACAGGGTAGTTATTTTTACCTTTAATTGTAGATCCAGGTCCATAGGGTTGCTTCCAGTTTGCACCAACTTTCCAAGTCCACCACTGTGAGTAATTATTCATATTAACAACATTATTTACGTTTTTATTAAAAACTAAGCTACCAGGTTGAAGAATTGAATCGTGTGGTTTTGGTGTGTTTGCTGGAAGGTCTTTTTTCATGGCATTCCAATCAATAGGCTTTTCTGCCAAAGTTACGTACCCTGTTTCATCAACAAATGTTCTGAACTGCTTGTTTGTAACTTCAGTTTGATCAATAAAGAAGCCATCAACCCTTACTTGATGAGCTGGCTTTTCTCTTTTCATAGCATACCGGTCTCCTTCCTTGGCTCCTTTTAAAAAGGTTTTAGTTGGCACCCAAACCATACCCTCAGGGGCTGTTGCGGGCGTTTTATTAGAGTTTTTGTTACATCCGTATAAAAAACCCAGTAGACAAAGGATGAAAATTATTTTTAAATTATAGTTTATCATGTATCAAATTAAACAATAAAAAGTTGTTTAAAATATTATTTTCGAATAAATAAGTAGCAATATTAGGTATTAAGAGTTAAATTTTTATCAATATGCGAATCACATGAATAAGTTTATTGTTTGACATTTTTTGTACAAAACAGAACATATAAACAAAAAAAAACAAAAAAATCAACTTATTTTGCATCAAAACTTAATTGTATGAAAAAATTAATTTGTTTAGTTATTTTCTGTTCTATGACATTAAATATGTCGGCACAAATAAATTCAGAAACAAAGTCTGAAAAAATGGAGCGGATGGAGTGGTGGACAAAAGCGCGCTTTGGGATGTTTATTCATTGGGGGCTATATTCCTTGCCAGCTAGACATGAGTGGGTAATGAGTAATGAAAAAATGTCAAAAAAAACATATGAAAAATACGCTACTTATTTTGACCCAGATTTATACAACCCAACCCAATGGGCCAAATTAGCCAAAAAAGCAGGGATGAAATATGTAGTTTTTACTGCAAAACATCATGATGGGTTTACTATGTATGATTCAAAATATACAGACTATAAAGTTACCAACACACCCTACGCAAAAGATGTAATGAGGGAGCTGGTAGATGCTTTTAGAGCAGAAGGAATTCGGATTGGACTATACTATTCTCTGATTGATTGGCACCATCCTGATTTTTTGGTAAAAGACCCTATTCATCCAGAAAAAAATAATAAAAAAGAACTAGCAAAAGACTCAAGTCGAGACCTTAAAAAATTTCAAAAGTATTTAAAAAATCAGTTAACAGAAATCCTTACCAATTACGGACAAATTGATATTTTATTTACCGATTTTTCTTATCCGCAAAAAGAAGATGGAAAAGGAAAATCATATTGGAATTCAGAAGATTTATATAAACAAATTAGAAAACTTCAACCGCAAATTATAATAAATGATCGACTCGATTTAAGAGAGGAAGGTGGCTGGGATTTTATGACGCCCGAACAGTTTATGCCAAAGCAATGGGTTACCTATAATGGAGAAAAAGTGCCTTGGGAGACTTGTCAAACTTTTTCTGGATATTCCTGGGGTTATCACAGAGATGACCGCTCATGGAAGAGCACAGAACAAACTATTGTCATGCTGATTGAAACAGTTAGTAAAGGGGGTAATTTATTACTAAATGTGGGGCCAACCGCTAGAGGTGTAATACAATCTGAAGCTGTCGATAGGCTTGAAGCTACACACCAGTGGATGAAATATCACGATCGTTCTATTTATGGTTGCACAGCTGCGCCTGCGGAGTTTGAAAAACCAGATAATTGTTTATTAACATACAATCCTGAAACAAAAAGACTTTATGTACATGTTTTAGAATGGCCGTTTAAAACAATTTATCTTCCTGGCTTAGCCGATAAGGTCGCTTATGCACAAATATTAAATGATGGATCAGAACTTAAACTGGAGACAAAAAAAGGAGCTTGGTTGGATGATGTTAAAAATGATGATAATGGCCTAACTATAACAATTCCTGTAACAAAACCAAATGTAGAAATACCTGTTATTGAAATTTTCTTGAAGTAATTTTTATTTCATATTTGTATGAAGAATAGATCTGAAATTATAGTTTGTATTGTTTTATTGATCTTCTTGGCATGCAAGGATAAAACTTCAAAAAACAGTGATTTCAAAAGCGGCAATGACAAGCCAAATATTATACTTATTTTAACAGACGATCAAGGCTATGGTGATGTAGGCTTTAATGGCTCGAAAGACATTCTAACACCTAATATTGATAAAATTGCTGAGCAAGGTGTTGTTTTTTCTGATGGTTATGTCTCTCATCCCTACTGCAGTCCTTCTAGGGCTGGATTAATGACTGGGCGATATCAGCAACGCTTTGGACATGAGCACAATGTTCCCTTTGCTCCACAAGACTCAACAATGGGAACATCAAAAAACGAAGTATTTCTTTCTAAAAAATTGAAAGAAGCAGGTTACAGTACATGTGCCATTGGAAAATGGCATTTGGGTAATCATCCAAGTTTTTTACCACCCAAAAGAGGTTTTGATCATTGGTTTGGATTTTCAGGTGGAAACATGAATTATTGGGGCTATCCATACGGCAAAAACAAAACCATGCATGTTCAACGCAATGGAAAAAATGTAGATCATAAAAAGCTGACCTATCTAACGGATGACTTTACTAATGAAGCCTTGTCTTTTATTAAACAACAAAAAGACACTCCATTTTTCATGTATTTATCTTACAATGCTCCACATAGTCCAGATCATACCACTCAACAATATTTGGAAAAAGCAAATCACATAGAGAATGGAGTCAGAAGTGTGTATGCAGCAATGATTGCTGGGGTAGATCAAGGCGTTGGTAGAATAGACTCCCTACTCACAAGATTAGGGATTCGTGAAAACACACTAATCATCTTTTTGAGTGATAATGGTGGACGTCTAGATGTGGCCAACAATGGTCAATTTAGAGGTCATAAAGGAATGTTATTTGAAGGAGGAATTAGAGTTCCTTTCACTATGTCTTGGCCGGCAAAACTACCTCAAAACACAACCTATAATCAACCCGTAACATCACTTGATATTTTCAGTACTTGCTTAGCTGCAGCAAATTTAAAACTCAGTGAGAGTACCCTTTTAGATGGAAAAAATCTGTTGCCATTCCTAAAAAATAATTTAATTGAGGCTCCTCACAAAGCTTTGTATTGGAGAGTTGCAAATGGTGAAGAATATGCGATTCGAAAAGGAAATTACAAACTCATAAAAAGCGCCTACAAAAATAAAACGATGCTTTTTGATTTAAGTAAAGATGAAATGGAGACCCGCGATATTTCCTCGATAAAACCAGAAATATTTAACGAATTAGAAAAACTTTATACAAACTGGAATAGGGACTTAGCAGAACCGCGGTGGACCGATCCTCATATACTAAATGTGAGAAAGGAAGAACAAGATGTACAAAACATAAGATTTAAAAGTCTATCTAAAAAAGAAAAAGAAAATTATGAATTTAATCACTAGAAAAAAAAGAGTATCTGATTTATTGTCAAATTTATTTTTGGTAATTATTGTACAACTAATTTCTATATCTCATAGTTTTGCACAAACAGATACGAAAGAAAAGCCTAATTTTATTTTTATTTTAACAGATGATCATCGGTATGACTTATTAGGATCATCGGGAAATGAACTTATCAAAACTCCTCATTTAGACCAACTTGCACAAGAAGGTATTTTGTTTGAAAATGCACATGTTACAAGTGCTATCTGTACCCCTAGCAGAATTTCTATCCTTTTAAGCCAATTTGAGAGAAAACATTCAGTAAATTTTAACTCTGGAACGAGTGTATCAGAAGAAGCTTGGAATGAATCATATCCTGTAGTTTTGAAAAATAATGGTTACTACACGGGTTATGTTGGTAAAAATCATGCTCCAATTGGTGATGGAGGCTACCAATCTGGACTTATGGATACATCTTTTGATTATTGGTATGCAGGACATGGACATCTTTCTTTTTATCCAAAAGATCGACATGAAATATTTGCAGCAGCAAAACAAAATACTCAGATAGAAATCATGGGTGAAGGAGTTTCTGATTTTTTTAGTAATGAATATAAGCTAGAAGGAGCAAAATATTTTTTAAATCAACGTCCTAAAGAACAACCATTTTGCCTTAGTATTGCATTCAACCTTCCGCATGGAGCTAGTACAACTACCATGAAAATGTTGGATACAGATCCTGAAACATACAAATCTCTATATAGAGATAAAGAAATTCCACTTCCTGTAGATTATATTGCAAAAAAGGATATTAAAACTCCGAAATTACCACCAGAAGTACTTCATGTTAGTGATAGACAAAATATTTATGATTTTGTGGATAACAAAATAGACTTAAAGGAACGAATAATTCGTAATATGCAAGCTGTAACAGGTATTGATATGCTAATTGGAAATTTACGAGCTACATTAAAACAACTTAACTTAGACAAGAACACAATTATTATTTTTACCTCTGACCATGGAATATTTTGGGGGGAGGATGGATTGGGAGGTAAAGCTTTGTGTTATGAAGTTTGTACCAAGGTGCCCATGATTATTCACAACCCTATGAGTTCAAAAAAAAGTAAAGGTATTGTCAATAATGAATTAGTTCAAACCATTGACATCGCACCAACAATGCTTCAATATGCAGGTATAAATATTCCAAACTCGTATCAGGGAAAGCCATTAAATAATATGATAGAAGGTAATAATGAGTCTATTAGAGATTATTTATTTACAGAAAATTTATGGTCTACACACTTTGGCAATCCCCGTTGCGAATCTGTTCAAAATAAACAATGGAAATATATTCGTTATTACAAAAATGAGAATATTTCTTCTAAAAATGTTATGGCAATCGCAAAAGATCATAACATTAATCTTACCAAGTTATTATATGGCAATCATGATCCTCAAATAGCTGTTTATCAAACTTATATTGAGTCATCTTTAAATGGTGAGCCTGCTGTTTATGAAGAACTATACCATTTAAAAACAGACCCAAAAGAAAAAAATAATCTAATAAATAATCTTGATTATAATAAAGAATTAAAAATTATGAGATTGGCATGGAGAGAAAAAATCAATTATGCACGTGGAGAGGGTAAAGCAAAAATTTTGAGATATACAATTGACAGTAAAGCAGAAAAAGGAAATATTTCGATGCCTGAGTAATTATAATTTAGATTAAAATAGCTATCAATAACCAAACAATATAAATACTAACAAAAATGACACGAATTCGCATCAAATTTATCTTGCTAATTTGCCTATTTATGGCTTCTTGTATGACAGTTACAGTGAATACAGAGCCTGTTAGTTTTAATGAAGGCTGGAAATTTCACAAGGGTGAAGCTAAAAATGCACAATACTTAAGTTTTGATGATTCTAGTTGGCGAGATCAAAATTTACCACACGATTGGGCCATCGAAGGGCCATTTGACATCCAATACAATGCTCGATGCGGAGGATTGCCATTTCATGGTGAGGGCTGGTACAGAAAGTCTTTTAATGTCCCTAAAAATGCAAAAGGGAAGCACGTAACCGTTCATTTTGACGGTGCTATGTACAATGCCAAGGTATGGCTAAATGGAGTTTTAATTGGTCATCGACCAAATGGTTATATCGGGTTTTCGGTAGACTTGAGTGAACACCTAAATTATGGGGGAGAAAATCTCATCGCAGTTCAATTAACGCCAGAAGATTTATCTTCTAGGTGGTACCCTGGTGCAGGTATCTATCGAAACACATGGTTAGAGATAAACAACCCGGTTCATGTTGCTAAATGGGGAACATTCATTACAACACCTACAATTACAAATGAATTAGCTAATATTAATATCCAAACAGAAATTGAAAACACTACATCAACAAATAAAACTATTACAGTTCAGACCCTAATTTTTTCAAAAGAAGATAAAGAGTTGAGTGCTGTTTCTGAAACTATTACTGTGAACAAAAATGAAATATCCATCATTAACCAAAGTACAGAAATAGTAAACCCAAAATTATGGGGCTTGCAATCGCCCTACCTCTACAGAGCTGAGACTAAATTATTTGAAAAAGGTAATTTGATTGACATCTACAATACCTCATTTGGTGTTCGTACAATCAATTATGGAAGTGAATTTGGATTTAAATTGAATGGGGAACCTACTAAATTTCAAGGAGTGTGTCTTCATCATGATTTAGGGCCTTTGGGGACTGCTGTAAATAAAAGAGCAACCGAGCGTCAACTAGAAATTATGCAAGGTATGGGTGTTAATGCCATTCGCACCAGTCATAATCCTCCATCACCAGAACAAGTTCAACTTTGCGATGAAATGGGGTTGATGATTCAAATAGAAGCATTTGATATGTGGGAAAAACCAAAGGTAGAAAATGGATACAGCAAATTTTTTAACCAGTGGCATGAACAAGATTTAAGAGATATGATTCGTGCTTTTAGAAACAGTCCTTCTGTTGTCATGTGGAGCATTGGCAATGAAATTTTAGAACAAAGTGATAAAATTAATGGAGAACGTATAGCAAATGAACTAGCAATGATTTGCAAACAGGAAGACCCAACACGACCTACCACCGCGGGTTTTAATTATTATCCAGCCCCCATAAAGAATGGTTTAGCAAGTGCAATAGATCTTGTTGGGTGGAATTACAAGCCAAGAAAATACGCAGAAATTACAGAGCAACATCCAAACTGGGTCATTTATGGTTCTGAAACATCAAGCACTGTAAGCAGTCGTGGGGTCTATCATATACCTATAGAAAAATATGAGCTTCATGAATCATTACAAATTACAAGTTATGACATAATTGGTCCGCCTTGGGCTTATCCACCAGATATTGAGTTTGAATCGTTGGAAAATAATCCAAATAATTTAGGCGAATTTATTTGGACTGGATTTGATTATTTAGGCGAACCAACTCCCTTTGGAGGAAAAGACAACTCAACAAACGGTTACTGGAATGGAAATTGGCCTGCCAGAAGTTCTTATTTTGGAGCGGTAGATTTGTGTGGCTTACCAAAGGATCGGTTTTATCTTTACCAAAGTCAATGGACCAAAGACCCTATGGTTCATGTGCTTCCACATTGGAATTGGGAGGGAATAGAAGGAAAAGAAATTCCTGTATTTTCATATACAAATTGTGACGAAGTGGAGTTATTTGTAAATGGCAAATCCCATGGGAAAAAAATAAAGGGTATTGACAAAACGCCTATCCCAATTGACTTTATAGACTGGGAAGGTGGCCGATACCAAGGTGATTTCATGTCTCCCTACCGATTGCATTGGAATGTTCCCTATGAGGCAGGCGAACTTAAAGTTGTAGGATACATTGATGGAAAAAAAGTCACAGAAAAACAAATAAAAACTGCTGGAAAACCTGCAAAAATAGAACTCATTCCGGATCGTAACCTCATCAAATCAGATGGAGAAGATATGGTATTTGTAACCGTACGTATAGTAGATAAGGAGGGTAATTTGTGTCCAAATTCAGACAATCTTATAAAGTTTGAGATTGAAGGAGAAGGCATCATTGTCGCTGTGGGAAATGGTAATGCAGCGACCACGGAGGCCTTTCAATCAAATGAACGTAAGGCTTTTAGCGGCCAATGTATGGTTTTTATCAAAGCTTCTAAACAGGCTGGTTACATCAATTTAAAAGCAACATCAGAAAGGCTTGCTGAAGTACAAGTTCAAATTCAAACCAAAAGGTAATCAATTAAATCTATTTGTTTTGTTTGATGAACTCTGTTGGAGTCATTTCATACAAAACCTTGAAAGATTGTGTGAAATAAGAAGGCGTATTAAATCCTGTTTTATACATGCACTCTTTCACACTAAACCCCTTGATTAAATACTGAGCAGCTAAATTTAATCTATAATTACGTAAAAACTCTGTGGGCTTTAAACCAGTAATTGATTTTACTTTATTAAAAAAAGTAGTTCTGCTCATTCCACAGAGATTCGAAAGTTCTTGCACTGTAAATGTTGAATTATCAATATTATCTTTAATAATATCAATCATATTTTCTACAAAAAGTTCATCTAGTGATGAAATATTAATTGTTGAAGGTTCAAAGTTGAGCTTTTTAAACTCCTTATGTAGCTTTTTTCGATTATCCAGTAACGAGGCTAATTGAGTTTTCAAAACTTCCAAACTAAAAGGCTTTGTTAAATAAACATCCGCACCAGATTTTAAACCTTCAATTTTTGATTCATCGTTGGCTCTAGCCGAGAGTAAAACAATAGGGATATGACTGGTCTTAATATCACTCTTTAGTGTATGACAAACCTCTATGCCATCAGGACCCGGCATCATAACATCACTGATTATGATGTCTGGTAATTCCTCCAAAGCAAGCGTAATCCCTTGAGTTCCATCGAGACTAGAAATAGTGTTGTAATAGTGGCTTAACTCTGAAGTTAAATAATGGTGTATTTCAAGATTATCTTCAATAATTAACAGTTTGGGTTTGTTTTTATCATCAAAACCAACCATTTGTCTCTCTTTTGTTAAAATTGGTGTATCAGGATCATTTACTTTAGAAATAACGATTTCGTTGTTTTCAATCATCTGATCATCAGTCAGGTGAGTATTTCCCAAAGGAATCAAAAGGGTAAAACAGCTTCCTTTCTGATACTCGCTAACAACTTCAATAAAACCTCCATGAAGCTGGGCAAGATTTTGAGAAAATGAAAGTCCGATTCCAACCCCTTCATTTTCTTTATTTTGATTTTCAGATTGATAAAATCGATTGAAAATATTACTTAGATCAGACGGTAGGATACCCTTGCCATTATCTTCTACAGAAATTTCCACATGTCCATCTATAAAACTAGAGTGTTTAGCTTCTACTTCTTTAATTCTTATGGATATTTCACCATCCTTTGATGTGAATTTAATTGCATTTGATAATAGGTTATGGAGGATTTTTTCAAATATGTTAATATCTATCCAAGCAAATAACTTCTGAGCATTGATGTTATGACTCAAGACAATTCCCTTCTGATCTGAGCTTGTATAAAACTGCTCTGTTATTTTATATAATAGTGTCACCAAATTAATATGGTTACACTTTAAATTCATTTTTCCCTGATCTAATTTTCTATAATCTAAAAGTTGCTTTATCAATTTTAATAAATAATCCGAATTGCGTCGCATGGTTTGGTACAACTTTAATCGCTCTTTCTTTTTGAGCTTTTCGCCTTGCTTTATCAATTTTTCAGCAGGACCTAAAATGAGTGTGAGTGGGGATCTAAGCTCGTGTGAAATATTCGTAAAAAATTCTAATTTAACTCTGTTGATTTCCTTTTCTTTTTCTTTTTCTAGACGATCAAATTCTAAATTTCGTTTTCTTTTAATATCAATTACCGTAAATCTCATAAGCATATAAACTAGAATGATACATAATATAATATATGTCATTTTAGCCCATAATGTAAAATACCAAGGTGGTAACAAGGTCAAGTTTACTTTTGCTGGTTTTTCAGACCAGACCCCTTTATTATTACTCCCGTATACTTTAAATACATAATCGCCAGGTTTTATGTTGGTATACTTAGCTAAGCGTAAGTCGGAGTTAGTTTCTATCCAGTTTTCATCAAAACCTTCTAGAATATATTTATATTTATTAAATCTAGAATCATTGAAATGAAGAGAAGCAAAACTAAATGAAAAATTATTGATATCGGCATCTAAAGTAATGTGGTCTGTATGAGCTATACTTTGATTTAAAATTATTTTATTGTTAATTTCCTGCAGAGGCTTTACCGGCTCATACATAATACTAAGATCAGTGATTAAAATACGTGGAGGAATATTACTTTTTTTGTTAGATTTTGAAGTAAATACATTGATTCCATTTACCCCACCAAAAACTAATTCTCCATTTTTTCTTTTCAATGCTGAAATTTCGCTCATCTCAGGATTTTGAAGCTCATTTGTTGAATAAGTCTCAAAGCTATCTTTTTTTGGATCAAACCTAACCAACCCTGTATTTGTCCCTACCCACAAAAAACCATTGTCATCCTCTTGTATAGAGTTAATAACATCATTAGGGAATTGGTTGTTTTGGGTGTTGTATCGTTTAAAACCAATGACACTTCGCTCTTTATTCCTAATTAATTTGTTAAGCCCCCCGCCGATGGTTCCAATCCATAAGGTTTTATTTGCACTCTCAAAAATTTGTAAGGTATAATCGCTTCCAATACTATTGTCATTAGATGAATCAAACCTGTAAGATTTAAAATAACTTTTAGTAATATCAGTACTGTTTTCAATTAATTTATTTAACCCATTATTTGTAGTTATCCAAAGTACTCCACTGGTATCTCTAAATATATCCCTAATAATTTTTCCTGTAAATTGAGCTTTTTGATCAGCAGGATTTATAAATGAAAAATACGGCTTGCTTTCAGGTGTATTCCACTCTACTAAACCTAGGCCCGACCCATAGTATCCAATCCATAACCGGTTTTTACCCTCACTAAATATTGAATGAATAGCTAAAGTTTTTACATTAGTACCATCATCAACAGGCTTGTTAAATTTTTCAAATTTGAAATCTTTTGATGAATCGTTTTTTTTAATAATCAATTTATTCAATCCACCATTTTCAGTTGAAAACCACAAAATAGAGTGGTTTTTATCAATGATATTTTCAGAAATTGAAAAAATATTGTTGGATGTTAAGCCATTTT
>Ga0209555_10002683_pt1 | contig 12395 bp, 25 predicted proteins | sample SaaInl85LU_5_DNA_FD_184643 | JGI IMG/M metagenome (GOLD analysis project Ga0209555, IMG submission 184643) | Marine microbial communities from expanding oxygen minimum zones in the Saanich Inlet - ESP_85LU_5_DNA (SPAdes) (version 2) | ecosystem: Environmental > Aquatic > Marine > Intertidal... | reverse complement strand
TGTCTTTCATTTTCACTCCATCTACTCTGATTTTTCCCTTCTTAAATAGAGCGTGGTTCAACTCAATATAACCATCTAGTTTTTTTCTAGCATCTACACTACTACCCTCTGCTATTGTAGTATTATAATAATGCTTCAAGACCTTGTTATTGTTTTTAGAAGCAGGAATAGTAAATGACTGACTAAAGTCTGTAAATATCTTACCTATGTCCCTAGAGTTCTGAATAGAACTTGTTACACTAATAGTCTCATCAGGGAATAAGTCCATTCTCTGCCCTTGTATGTATAGCTGAATTATATTCATTTATCTAATAGTGTTTACCTCATTGAAAGCGTAATCAAATTCTACCGTATAGTTAATTACCTTATCATTGATAGATGTTTTATACTCTAGAGAACTTGTTTTAGGTACTACTGGTGTTACCACTCCATTCTCGTGAATCCAAGCATTCTCAGTCAATAATAGTTGTTGTATTACCTCATTAAACTCCTCTACCACAAAACCTGTATTTAATCTTATGCTTTTTTGTGCTTTAAAGTTATATGGTATCTTAGTCGCTTGGTTAAGTGAGTAATTTACTACTGAGTTTACCTCTAGAGTATTCTCTTTGTATTCCTCTTTTGAGATATTAATAGTATTGTCTCTCCTCTTAAAGAACCAAAGGTCTTGTATTACTCCAAACTTGTTTACAAACGATACCTTATAAGGAGTTTGTTTAGGCTCCTCGACACAAATAACATCTAATACAATAGTTCCTCCATTAGCAGTGGTTATTACAACCTTATTAAAAGGTGCAGTAGGACTTGTTGGTGTTGTTACCGGATTGCTATTTGTGTTTAATAAATACTCCATATCTGCAGTCAATATAGTAGTGTCAGCACTATAACTTGTAATATCTGCAGTTATTGGTGTAATGGTATTACCAAAATTATTGCTAGAAACCAAAGTAGCACCATTAAAATAATCTACTTTAAATACTCCATTTTCTCCTGTTAAGATAGGTATGTATAATTGTTCTGAGCAATTATGATATATAGTTAAATTACTTTGCAACAAATCTTGGCTTAATTCAGGGTTTATCGCATCTTGAAAGTATCCATACCCTTTAAATGCTATTCCCTCTCCTTTTAAGTCTGTATCTGTTGAGGTATCATCGTAAGTTCTTACAACCTCCCAACGTACCCAAGCAGTTTGCTGAATGTTATAATAATCTCCTGTATATACAATGTCTATATAATCATTAACTAAGTCCGCAATCTCAAATACTATAATATCCTGACTTGCAGCTTTTTCTTTGTATAAAGTATATGTAGGATTGTTAGGTTCATTAGTTCCATACTGACCTGTATATATCCACAACCTTAATGTTGCACTTGCTAAATTTGCCATAGTCTATTTTTTAAGGACAAGTTATACTAAATCCTAAATCGTTAATTGCTTGTATTATTAAATCCCTGTAATAATTAGGCTCACTTGCATAGGAAACTCCTGCTCTCACATCATAAACAAATTTATATTGACTTGTTAAGTCATCTAAATATTGTCCGCCTCCATATACTCCTGCACCGCTTTCTACTGCTTCTAACATCTGTTTAAAAGCTGCAAATCCTTGTACATTAAATACCACAGGTGTAACATAATCAGAAGCATTAGTAGTTAAAACACTTCTTAACTGTAATAAATCCCCTTGTAAAGTTAAGTTTGAAACAGAAGGATTAAATGAACTTGTACTTGCAAAATAAACAGGCTGTGCTTCATCTTGAAATATAAAGTTTATACAATTTGTCGCTCCTACTACATCAGGTTCAGATGCTGCTATTGCAAAAGTCCTTTCATCAGACCACGATTTCACTTTCACATATTTATCATACTCTAATGGATCATCATTATAAAATTGTACTAAACAAGACTTTAAATTATTAGCTACCATAGATTGCAATGGAGGTAGTGTGCTATTCATAGATCCTGAACTATCAAACCATATATTTATTTGTGTAGTTTGATTAATTACTATTGGTGGTGGCTCAGGACAAGTAAATTCTACTGTGTATTGGTCATTAGGCAAAGGTGCTTCTACTACTAATTGTACTAAATTAGGTGTGCTATTAGCTTTATTTATTGTAACTGAATTACTCGCTTTTGTGCTTGGATCACTTGTTGCTATCTCTCCTATTGGTACTCCTTTATCTAATAAATCTTGGTCATAGAAATCCAAGCCTATATAATTAGTAGTACTTTCGTTTCCATCCCATTTTAAAGTAAACTTAGCAGGCACATCACTACCTGTAATATCAACTGTAAAGTTTCCTGTCTCAGTTGTATTAACTTCATAGGTAACAACCCCTACATCAGTAGCTACATTATGAGTGCCTCCACAATTAACTTGTATTGTCTGCGGAGCAATAGGTGGTACTATTGGTGTTGGTGTTCCTGGTGCTACCTCAATATAGTAAGGACTGCGTACATTTATCTTTCTCATTTCTTTAAGTTGTAAAATCTAGTAAATCGTCAAGATCTAATCCAAAGTTTTTAATTACCTCATCAGGTAAATTGTCAAATGCTTTCTCAAAAGGCTTAGTAAAAAACAAAGAAGGCTTAATGCCTTTCTCATATATACTCCTCTGTAAAATAAACCCTATTGTTCTATAATTACCTTTTTTATATTTTCCTTTCTCATCTCTCAATCTGATCCTCCTAGCTTTTGCCCAATCTGCTAAAGGCTGCATAGGTGGTTTTTTATTTGTATAACTGAAAGGTGTATTATATTTCTTTTTTATTCCTGATACCCCCTGATCCACAAACTGACCATAGTCTGCCATATAGAACTCTAGAGAAAATGAGTTAGGCATAACCTTTAAATCATACCCTAGACTTCCATAGAGATCGCTAGAGACATTCTTTTTACTTTTTGATAGATTACTCCTAGATTGCTGAATAACGTACTTAGCGAACTTGTTAAGGCTATCTCTGGTCTTTTGTAGTTTAGCAGACATTTATATCGTTTTGTATTACCACATCAAATGTAGCAGTCCATCCTGCAACCTGACTTTCAAATCTATCTAAAAAAGGCTCTAAAGTAACATCTCCTAGCACCTGATATAAGTCTCTATGTAATTGTCCTATTCTTAGTTTCTGTACTAACTTATTTAAAACTGCTAATTGAGTATTCAATACATCCTGTTCATTGTTATTTCCTAAGAATATATCTGTTACCTCATCCTTTGACTGATCTACAATATCCATTGCTAGAATACTAATGTTAAACGATAGTGTATTCTCTGAGGATGTAACATTATTTACGATCATATGAGACAAAGGGAAAATAGTCTGCTTATTAAGATCCACCTCTGTAATATCTCCTGTCGTTACAGTATTAACATTAAGATCAGATAACAAAGTATCTTTAATAGTCTCTGTTAATAGATAGAATCCTCTTATTCCTGTATTGCTCATTATAGTTTGTTTTTAATCTTTCTGCTTTCTAATTCGTTTTTCTCTTTCTCAAATGCTAACATCATAAAACATTCGTGTACATTTAGTTTAGTGATATCCTCAAATCGTCTAATATCGCCTTGAGCGAGTGCGTAAATTGATTGATACCAACCCCATTTTGCTCCGAACTGAGATATTGCACTAAATTGCTCTCCTGATTCTCCTCCAAATAACTCATCATAGCTTGCGATAAGTCGATCCCTAAATGGTAAAAAAAAAGTATAGAACTTATTACTGCATCTAAAGGCATATCTTTCATTGTCTCTCCATCTCCTGCTTCGTATTCTTTAATAGAATATTTCTCTCCGTACTTCTGATCAATAGGTCTATATAGAACTGCCATTGCTCTGTGCATATTCTCCCAATCTCCTAAGAACGCATCTAGATCTACATACTCTCCTAAGCTAATGTCATCAAGTTTTGGAATAAATCCATACTCTACTCCATTAATTTTGAAATGTCTTCTTAGATTCGGTTTCTCATTAAACATACCTATCAGGATCTCACATATAGCATTAACATCTGCAAACTTCATTTTCATAGTATCTGCCAATGTAACATTGCAAAAGATCTCGATCATCTTAGATGCTAGGAATTTCTCATCCGTAACCTCTTCTGCTATCTTTAAATACTTTTGATATTGCTCTAATGTAATCTCTGATAATGTATCAGGTATAGTAATTTCTAATTTCATATGCTCGGTATTATATATATAACGTAATTTTTGACCTATTTTAGTAAAAGTACAAAAAAAAAGCACCCATCTCTGAGTGCCTCTTTCATAAACTAACTATTAATTGCTAATCAAACATACTTGCCAATGATAATAAGCATACTGCTCCAATTCCAAATAGTAATACAAATGATATAAAATATATTACATTCTCAGGTTCTTTGTTTATCCAATTTCTCATAACTCTATTTATTAATGTTAATACTTTGCAAAACTTCTAAACATAATTCGCTAGGTATTTTAGATCTATCATAGCTTCCTTTTCTACCTTGAGTTCCTGTTCTACTACCTCTTGGTGCTTTTTGATGTTGGCAATCAGGATTTCCATTTTTACATTCTTTTCTTGGTATCCATTTTTGACTGTTAGTCCAAATATCAGTTGGTTTAGCTCTATTATCTCCATACTGACAATACCATATTGTATGTCTTTTAAAATCTTGCATAAAAGGCATCTTTCTTAGCATACCTCTAGGATTCTCAATAAAAAATACCATCTTAGGATTAATCTTTAACCATTCTTTAATTAATTTTATAAAATGAATATTTACATTGTCACATTTTTTTGCATAATCACTTTTTGGCTCTATGCTATTATTTCTGTGAGTACTACAAGCCGCAATACTATATGTTGTACAATCAGGTGAGGCCCATATTACATCAGGAATAAAAGGCACATCTTCTTTTTTTAAATCTTCAATATCAATATCTAAATCTATTCCTTCATATTTTTTCCAATCTACTGAAAAAACATTGTATCCTAAATTCTCCCCAATTTTACCTACGCTTCTAGAACCTGCAAATAATTCCAATAAATTTATCATAGCTTATTGATTTCGTATTCCATTATCTCAGTCTCTGCTCTATTTAAAACATAACTAGAAAGTATATCTGTTATATCTATCTCTGATCCCTCTAAAGATATGTGTAATATCTCCACTTGATCTGCTTGTGGTGGATCAAAGTAATCTCCATTACTACCCTCAATAAAATCGTATTGAATCTCTAAAATAATGTCGTCTATTTCAATTTCGTACTGTCTCATAATAGTGTCTGTTTTAATTAATGATGCTCAAATATAATAAGCATATTTAAGTTATGAAAGTATTTTAGTAATTAAATTTCAATTTTTAAATGATTTTTAATATAACTCCTTTTCATATTATCTAAATTCTCCTCATCAAACCATTTATAAAACATAGCAAAGTCCATCTCTAAATAAACAACCTCATCCTCTCCCTCTGTTAAATTCTCTGCTCTAACCTCTAAATAGAAATTACCTTTTTTATGAGGCATCCCTAATGTTACTATCTCTGTAATATAAAATTCTCTTTCCATATCTTAATCTATTTCAGTATATACCGCTAACAAGCCAATGTATTGTCCTTCATAATAGTAATACATTTTGCTATTTTCTTTGTGTAAATCTCTTTGCTCTTTAGTGCTTTGTAATGCAGCTTTAATCTTGTCTTTTAATTCTTTTGTCTTCATATCTTAATCCTCTTTTAAATGATCTAATATCTCTTGGTAATTAACTGCATCTATAAAAGCTAGTGCATAGTCTTGTGCTAATCCATTATCTGTTTGCTCTCTGATATGTTCCTCTAGTATCTCTTGTAATGTTCCTGCATCCCATTCTTTCTCTATCTCCATAAACTCAAAAAATTCTAAATGTACTCTCCAAGTCTGATAATTTGTCCATCCGTTGTTCATAATTGTCTGTATTAAAAAGGGGCAGTTTCCCACCCCCTTATTGTTTTAATTTATTTTAAGAAAAAATATTCCTTCTCTAAGTAAACCAATTCTGTGCCATCTCCATCTACATCATCTAAGTAAACAAAGCCCTTCTTAATAAGGCTGCTAATTACTCCTCTCAGTTTCTTAGTCTCAATAGATGTCCACTTCGATAAACTCTTTAAATCTACATTGCTAAAGATACTGTCTCCAGAGATGTCTGTGTTATCTAAGATTGCGAATAATGTTACTTGTTCTAATTCCGTTACTTTAATAGTTTTCATAATGTCTGTTTAAATAATTAATAATACCCAAAAATACAGAACCTAAATTTATGCCACAAGCATTTTATTAAATTTTTTTAATTATTTTTTATTTACCATCTATATCAGCCATATCTATCTGATAGCATATTTTCCATAATTAGGCTTGGTAAGTTTATTTACTATTGAATATCTCAGACTATCTAGTGCGTGGTTATAAGCATCTATTGGTTTATTAGTAAGCTGACCATTCTTGTCCTCTATGTATTTATAGTTTCTCAGCTCTTTGATTGTGTTAATACTATCCTCTGTAACGAATAGTTTGTATCTCCTGATCATATCAATACCGATATTAATAGATCCTTTAAATGTTGGCTTTATATTCCATCCCATCCTATGTATCTCCTCTATTGATTTCGGCTCTGCTGAATCTGCAAATATCTCATCTCTTCTATCAAGTCCTAATCTCTTAAATTCATTTGCTATATCCTGATTAGTCATTCCTGTACGATATATATGCTCTTTCAAATACATATTATCTCCCATCGTAAATGTCTCTACTAAACTTGTAGGGTCGTTAGTAAATCCAAAATCTAATCCGTATGAAACTCTCTTAGCTTCCTCAGGGATCTCTTTAATAGTTTTAAAGTTATATATTAAACTCCTAGATTGTCCTCTCTCTCCTAATCCGTAAACCTTCCAATAGTTCTCGTCTATATCTTTTAATCTCTCGATCTCTTCCTTAATTACATCACTCAGAAATGGATTGTCTCTATATGTAGTTTGGAAAAATTCCACATCTGATCTTGTGAGTACCTGATCATATATCCAATGAAACTCGTCAGAAGGGTTGTAATCAATTATTACTTTCTCAGTAGTTCTGAATATTAATTGTTGCCAATCTTCAAAGTTTAATTCGTTAGCTTCATTTATAAACAATAGATCTCTTTTCCTACCTCTAATCTTTTGTGGCTCATCTAGGCTTATAAATTCAATTCTATTGCCGTTTAAGTAATACTCACTAGCACTCTTGCTATGATACATCTCGCTATAAATACCATAGCCTTTTATAATATCAAAAAAATCCCTCATAACAGTACCTCGTACCGCAGGGAATGTCTTTCTGCATATCGTAATAGTTTTCTTGGTATTCCTATTGCAGTAATCAAATATAATCCATAGCAATATGTTATAGGTTTTCCCTGATCGGGTCCCACCTTGTTCCACTACTATTTTTTTATTCGACTTTGATAAGTGATTAAATACTTTATTCGTCGTAACTTCCCTCATCTATTATTTTAACTTGAAACAATCTCTCGCCCTCTGCACCTGTTATCTCTTGTCTCTCTATATATCCTCTGTTCTTACCTTTGGTCTTTAGATAGAATATAGTAGCTGAGGTACTTCCATCTCCTATTTGTTTATGTAATTGGCTCTCTGCAAAATCTAATGCTACATTCTGTATCTCTGCTACCTCCTTAGCAAATTCAGGATCATTCTGCAGCCATTCATAAAATGTAGATCTACCCAATCCAACTTGTTTGCAAGCAGTCGTAACTACTCCTAAACTCTTCTCTAGTGCTTGAATTACTGCATCCTTTTTTATGTGTCCGGTTTTGTCCATTATATTCCTTTAATTGGTGCTTTCATAATCGGATTAAAATCAAAACTTCTCTTGCTTTGTTTGTCTCTTTTAATAACATCCTTTCCCCATTTATTCTGTAACGCAAAGAATTGTTGCTTTTCTTTTTTAAGATTTCTATAAGTAGAGCAACCTCCCTCTTGTTCTGCTTGTTTTACATCATAGTGAGCAAAGTTTACTCTTAAGCATCCTTTATATTTATGTATATGTTGTAATGTTATATCGTAATCCTCCTTTAATGGTAATTCCTCATCATATCTCACTTCGCTACTTTTTAAATGCGCCTGAAAAGGTCCTCCTATATATTGTAAAGTACCAAAGGGTGTGTACTCTCTGTATGCTCCTTTATCTGTTACGCAATTTAATCCCCAAAAGTGGAATCCCATTTCCTTTGTTACATTAGCTATGTTCTCACAAAACTCTTGTAAATCATTCATATTAAACTTAATTTGAGATTGCTCTTCCCATCTCCCAATATATGAACAGTCGTCATCTATAATAACAATGCAATCAGCATCATCATATAAATTATCTAATATCCAATTCCTAACCCTACATAGATTTCCCTGAGCTGAATCAGGACATACTACAATATCATTCCCATTGGCTCTATACTCTTCTGCTTCACTTTCCCTAACTACTATTTTAACATCAGGATAATGTATCTGTGTTATACTCTTTTCGGGTCTCTTATAAGACGGTGCAAAAAATTTAACCTTCATTCTGTATCTTGTTTATTGCTTCTGTTCCATTTATCACTCTCCCTATCCCTTGGCTCCAAGGCTTTCCATTTGCTCTCTTGGCAGTCTCTGTTTTTAATCCAAATAATGTTTTAGCTTGAATCCAATCAATGTCTGTATCAAACTTTAATATTAAGTAATTACTTTGAGTATCTAGTTCTGTCGCAAAAGGTTTATCACTCTGCTCATTCATTGGGTTATTCATTTCCTGTACATCATCATCTGTATAAGGCACATCTAATCCCCACTCTCCTAGTTTATCCTGATCCCAATTATTAGCCAATATATCCCAATCCCACTCTCCAAATCCTGAATTGTCTTTAATCAGGAACTCCTTTTGTTGCTCCTCTGTTAGTTCTTTTGCTTTTATAATATACACCTCATCTATTCTAGCATCCTGACAAGCCTTGTATCTCATATTACCTCCTAAGATTACATTCTCATCATTTACTACGATAGGTCTAATCTCTAGCATCTCAGGAAACTCCTTAATACTTTTGACTAACTTCTTAAATTTATAGTCTTTAATGATTCTAGGGTTATCAGGGTTTAACCTTATATCTCCTATTTTTACTTTACTGATCTGCATATATAACGTATTAAAATTTATTTGCTTTATTATTGTTTTTCATATTCTTTAATTTGTTTATCGTAATTCTCTTTTACTATCTTGCTCACTTCTGATAGGAAAGGTTCTTTTAATGCTTTTATGTCTTCAATAATAATGTTCTGCTTCTCCATTAAGTCAGCTTTCTTATTAGTCAATACATTTAACCACTTGTCCAAATCCTTGTTAAACTTCCTATAATTGTTAAAATTATCCTTTGCATATAACGCAGTACAGTGATCATATTTCTTGCCTCTACTCTTAAAATATCTCTCAATATCTGAAAGTCTGAATTTCTTTGTATGATACAACAAAAATACTACTAAGGATCTAGCATCTACATACTCTTGTTTCCTTGTATTCTTAAATATATCCAATCCTGATAATTCTTTAACCTTGTCTGCTATCTGATCCGCCTCTTTTATTTTCATAATCTTATTAATTTATAATGTTCCCTCTAAATAATAATCGTCTATATCTAATCCATCCACAAAGAAAGCCTCATATGTCTTAATAGCAGCCTCTACCTTCTGTTCTCCTGATAGATAAAACTCTTCTGAGCAATGATATACCCCTATATCTAAACTCTTCTTGTCAATCGCTATAAACTTGAATTGCTCGTATGTCATTCCAAATAATTGACAATACAAATAGCATTGCATATCATACGAATTTTTATAAGCACTGTACTTGAAACTTTTTATGTCAATAGTCGTTTTTAAATCTACGATCATATCCTTACAAAATACATCTGCTTTTCCTCTAAATGGATAGCCTTTTATCATATCAATAGCAGGATATTCAAAATTACAATTGGTTATATAAGATCTTGCAGTCTCATTCTTATAAAACGCATCTGCTAATCTCTCAGCATCTCTCTTCTCTCTTTTAGTGAATACCTTTTCGTGTTCCTTCTTTGCTTCCTGATATGCTTTTGCGTTCTTACTTTCTACATTAACAAAGATCTGTTTCTCAAATACCTCAGGTTCTAATATCGCAGTATGGAATAACCATCCATCTCTCAATGCTTGACTGCTTGCACTTCCGTACTGAGTAACATATTTATAAGTCTTAGGACTATCTATAAGCATTTTAGCATTAGAACTGCTCAAAGCAGCCTTTCCTAAGTACCCATAATAAAACTCGTCATCCTCCATCTCTTTCAGGATCTCATCCTTTTTCCACTCTTTTCCGTCTAATAATTTAATTGTCTCCATAAATTCTAAATATTAATTGTTTAAGTATTTTATTGTTTGTTATTACTCCTCTGTTGTTATTAGGCAAGTCATACATAACATACCATTGCCCTGTCTGTTTATCATTATCGCAAGAGGTAAAGTCTCCCTTTACATAATTATAATAATGTTCGTAATCTATTTTCTCAAATCCCAAATCTTTTAAATCTTTTTCTGTCATAACTTACTTGTTATTTCTATCTCACATCCTCTAAATGGCATCTCGTACCATATATTGCTTTCCTTTAATAAAGCCTCAACTCTCATTATATCAACCTCATCAAATACAAGTACCCTCTCTACTATTTTAATCTCAGGAGGTTCAGGCTTTTTATATTTCATTGCCCTTGCTCTTGTAGCTTCTTTTTTAAGTTTATACTTGTCAGCTATCTCCTGAGGTGTCATACCTGTTTTAAAATAATCATACTGTAAGTCTGTCATTATTTCTTTATTTAAATGTTGGCAATTACTATCATTATATTGCTTTAAACGCCTTTGTGTTGGTAATTACTACTATAAGGTTGTTTCATAATCCTAGATTCTTTTTAATTTCTAGCTTCTTAATCTGTTCCTCTAATTCCTCTATTCTCTCATCAGCTTTCCTTGCTCTCTCTATTGCTCTCACTTTATCTGCTAAACTCTCAGAGATAATCCTATCAAAAGAGAATCTCTCATCCTCTAGTGCTTGAATGTATCTTAATTGCCTAAATAAAGCATCATTAAAAGCCTTTATCTCTTTACTCTCAGACTTCTTAGTCCACTTTAATATAAGAGATAAGAGCATCTCCATATCTGCATTATTCTGTAACTCTAATAAATTGCGATCTACTTTATACATCTGTCTTAATTTTGTATAAAGATATTAAAAATATTTAATTATAATAATTTATTTTGTAGAATTTTCATACCACTTAGGCTCTCTGAAATCTTGCACTTCTTTATTTCTAAGATCTCTAACGTATTGAATCTCTCTTTCTATATAATCTTTAGCTTTTAAAAGATCTTGTAACTCATCGTCTTTCTTTCCTGCTCTTGCTATGTACTTGACTACATTACCTCTGTTAAAATTTAACTTGTAATCCTGTACAAAGTCAATCACATCATAATCTCCTGTTGATTCGTAGTGTATTGCGTTACCCCTCATTGCTATTAATTATTGCTGCTTGTTCCTCTTTTAATAAGTAAACAGTTTTGTTTCTTTTTTTCTTACTCCATAAAGTAGTATCAGGACAATATAATTCCTTTGTCTCTGTTAATTCGATGTCATTTAACCAAAACATATAATTAGCTTTCGGATCATTCACAAAATATAATTTAACTACATCCTGATCCATAGCCATTAATTTATCGTACTTTAGTTTTTCTAACATCTTAGTCTCATAATATGTTTTCCTGAATTTCATTTCCATTACGCAAGGTTTACCTTTTGGGGTTAATCCTTTAGCATCGTAATGCTCGTACCCATCTCCTGACCATTCAAGTTGCCATCCGTCTAAATTTAATATCTTAACTACTGCCTGTTCAAGTTCGTGTACTTTGTTTATGGTCATTTTATTGTTTTAGGAATAACTCGTTTAATTGACTTATCCAATTTTTAATTTCTTTTGGTCTACAAGTACAAGGCTTATAGTATCTGTGGTTAAAATATTTAGCGTGTAATCTGCATATCAATTCGAACTCTTTAGGTTCTAGTGTATTTTTAGGATCCTCTCTGAACTTTTCCCACATTAAGTAATCCTCCCTACTCATCTTTGTATATTCCATTTCGATCTATTATTATGTTATTTAATTTTTCCTTTCTATCCTCGCAACCGCAAGATTCGTATCCTAGTAAATCGACTACTATTTTTTTAGTAAGCCATTTTATCCCCGTCCAAGTCGTAATTTTCTCTATGATATTTCCTAATCTCATTTTCTTTTTTGCTTTTAGTTGAATATTTTTTATCGTTTA
>Ga0209555_10002681_pt1 | contig 12397 bp, 10 predicted proteins | sample SaaInl85LU_5_DNA_FD_184643 | JGI IMG/M metagenome (GOLD analysis project Ga0209555, IMG submission 184643) | Marine microbial communities from expanding oxygen minimum zones in the Saanich Inlet - ESP_85LU_5_DNA (SPAdes) (version 2) | ecosystem: Environmental > Aquatic > Marine > Intertidal... | reverse complement strand
AATTTTTCGGCAAGCGCTTTGAGTTGAGCAATCGGGCGGCCACCAGCCCCCATGTAATTCTCGGCATGAATCTCGAGCCATGAGATCGGCCCTGCATCTTCCATAACCTCTGCAAAATGCTGCGATTTGAAACCGATGCCTGCCGCAGTCGGAAGGGGGTTTTGTGTCATGTCGAGCATATTGGTGGCTCCGGAATTATGCGTAGGCAGGTGATGTAGAAAACCCCCAAGGCAAAGGTGCCTTGGGGGTTTGCTTGGTTTATGCAGGCATGTCGCGGTCCAGCTCTTCGAGCGAGCCCATGCGGCCATCAGGCAGTTCAACATCGGCGCAGGTGCCCGCAGGAACGAATGTCCATGCGTTGCCCTGATAATCTACAGTGGATGTGCCCGCGCAGGATGTGCCAGGACCTGCAGCGCAGTCATTCTCACCAGCGAGGCTGATGCCATAGCATTTCTCTTGCTCCTGAGCAGCGGCAGGCATGGTGCCATAAGCGGTTACGGCTGCGGCAACTGCACCAAGAACGGCGGCGGATTTGATCTGAGTTGTCATATGGGTTGCTCCCCGAAAAGTTGAATTTCAAAATGCCTGATGAAGCTTCATCCGACTGAGAGCAGACTAGGGTCAGGCCGTGTTCACAAACCAATCACAGGCTTGTGTGGCACGGCGTCGTGAGCGGTTGCGAAGGTCATGTGAGAGACCTGCATAGGATTGAATCTCATTTAAGCTCTTGAAATAAGTTGGAAAAATCATGTTTTTCTCCTCGTGTGGGGTCAGAATGTTTCACTTCCATATGGGGTTGAAGCCCGCTCAAACGGGCGAATGTTTCAACGCGTGAAGGCGCAAATAGAAAACGGGGGCAGTCTCCTGCCCCCGTTTTTGACTCGTTTTGGCGATTGCGCGCTGCGTTAGTCGCGAAGATCGGGCGGGATACGTTCGGCAGCCAAGGCGGCGGCCACGTCATCCAAAGCCTCGACACGGGTTTGCTTCTCGCCCAAGCGGCGCACGGTCACTGTGCGCTCTTCGACTTCCTTACGCCCGACCGCAAGGATCACCGGAACCTTACCGACCGAATGCTCGCGGATTTTGTAATTGATCTTCTCATTGCGCAGATCAGCTTCGGCGCGCAGGCCAAGCTTTTTGAGCATGGCAACCGTTTCCAGCACATATTCATCTGCATCCGACACAATCGAGGCCACAACAACCTGACGTGGTGCCAACCAGAAGGGCAGTTTGCCCGAGAAGTTCTCGATCAGAATGCCAAGGAAACGCTCGAAAGAGCCGAGGATTGCACGGTGCAGCATGACGGGGCGGTGTTTGGCCCCATCCTCGGCGGTGTAATTGGCATCCAGACGCTCGGGCAGGACGAAATCCACCTGCAGCGTGCCACATTGCCAGTCTCGTCCGATTGCATCGGTCAGAACGAATTCCAGTTTCGGGCCGTAAAACGCCCCTTCACCTGGGTTGAGTTCATAGGTGCAGCCAGCAGCTTCAGTTGCGGCCTTCAGCGCGCTTTCGGCTTTGTCCCAAACCTCATCCGATCCAGCGCGTGCCTCAGGGCGGTCAGAGAATTTGATCTTGAAGCTTTCAAAGCCCAAATCCGCATAGACCGAAGACAGAAGCTCGATGAAGATGCGGGTCTCTTCCTCGATCTGTTCTTCACGGCAGAAGATATGCGCATCGTCTTGGGTAAAGCCACGCACCCGCATGATGCCATGCAGCGCGCCCGAAGGCTCATAGCGGTTGCAGGATCCGAATTCGGCCATGCGCAAAGGCAGGTCGCGATAGGATTTCTGGCCATGGTTGAAAATCTGCACATGGCAGGGGCAATTCATTGGCTTGAGCGCGTTGACCGCCTTTTCGCGGGCATGCTCTTCGTCAACCTCGACGATGAACATATGCTCTTGGTACTTTTCCCAATGGCCAGACTCGACCCAGAGTTTGCGGTCCACCACTTGCGGGGTATTGACCTCGACATAACCGCCTAGTTGCTGCCTGCGGCGCATATAGTCTTGCAGATTGGTATAGATGCTCCAGCCATTGGGGTGCCAGAACACCTGACCGGGGGCCTCTTCCTGCATATGGAACAGGTCCATCTCGCGGCCCAAGCGGCGGTGGTCACGTTTTTCGGCTTCCTCAAGGAAATTGAGATGCGCCTTGAGGTCATCACGGTTCTTGAAGGCCACGCCGTAGATGCGCTGCAACATCGGGCGGTCGCTATCGCCGCGCCAATAGGCCCCTGCAACCTTCATCAGTTTGAAGGCATCAGCGGGCAATTGGCCTGTATGCTGCAGATGCGGGCCGCGGCACAAATCCTGCCACTCACCATGCCAATACATGCGGATCGGCTGGCCTTCGGGGATCATGCCGACCAATTCTACCTTATAGGGTTCGCCAGACGCCTCGTAATGGGCAACAGCGCGGTCACGCTCCCACAGCTCGGTGCGGATCGGGTCGCGCTTGTTGATGATCTCTTTCATCTTGGCTTCGATCTGTCCGAGATCTTCAGGCGTGAAGGGCTGTTCGCGGTCGAAATCGTAATACCAGCCATTCTCGATCACAGGGCCGATGGTGACTTTGACATCGGGCCAAATCTCCTGCACGGCGCGCGCCATGACATGGGCAAAGTCGTGACGGATCAATTCAAGCGCTTCGGCGTCATTGTCCTTGATGGTGTTGATGGCGATCTCGCCGCTGGCGTCGATCGGCCAAGCCAGATCGATATGGGCACCGTCCAGCGTGGCCGAGATGGCGCGTTTGGCCAGCGAGGGCGCGATGCTTTCGGCAACGGCAAAAGCCGTGATGCCAGCGGGGTAGTCGCGTGCATTGCCGTCTGGGAATTTTAGGGAAATCTGGCTCATGGCCTGTCTCCTCGTCAGTTTGGCGCCTACAAAACGCCCGGTTGCGGGTAAGGGTTCAACGGTTATGTGCCCTGCACATGCGTTCAAGTCAACGGGGCTTGCTAGGTGGTCTTGCCGTTTTGGTGAAGTCTCTGCACAAAGAGGCATTGAGGAAGGAAAACCAGATGACACCGCAATATCTCGAGACTGCTCAAGGCCGCCAAATCGCCTATCACAAGCATGAAGGCGCGGGGCCTGGTGTTGTGTTTCTGGGTGGGCTGCGCTCGGATATGGAAGGCTCGAAAGCGCTGTTTCTGGAAGATTGGGCCAAGGCGCGTGGCCAAGCCTTTTTGCGGTTTGACTATTCAGGCCATGGCCAAAGCTCGGGCGAATTTACGCAAGGCTGTATTGGCGATTGGGCCGAGGATGCGCAGGCGGCGATTTCTGCGCTGACGACAGGCCCACAGGTCTTTGTAGGCTCCTCAATGGGGGGGTGGATTTCGCTTTTGATGGCCAAACGCATGCCTGAGCGGATGGCAGGCCTTGTGACCATCGCGGGCGCGCCCGATTTCACCGAGGACGGCATGTGGGCTGAATTCTCGGAGGAGCAACGCCGCCAGATCCTGGAGGACGGGCAGGTGGCGCTTCCGTCAGAATATGGCGAGCCGATGATCATCACGCGGCGCATGATCGAGGATGGTCGCCACCAGTTGGTGCTGCGCGAGCCGCTTGATCTGAACGTGCCTGTGCGGCTGTTGCAAGGCACAGCCGATGATGCCGTGGATATGTCGGTGGCCCTGCGCCTGCTTGAGCATTTGAACGGCCCGCAGGTTCATTTGGAACTGGTCAAAGGGGCGGATCACAGGTTTTCGGATGCGCATTGTCTGGGCGTGATCGAAGCGGCCCTAGAGGCGCTTTTGCCCCAAGCCTGATTTGGCACGGATTATGCACGATAGGCCTTGCCGATATCGGCGCGCAGGGTCTGATACCCGGTCCCCCACAATTTCGGCTCATCGGGCCCTGCGCATTTCCCCGATCTTTCCGCCTCTGACCTCGCGCGCGATGTTGACGCCCTTCCCGCTCTGAGAGAATGTGACCGAGTTAGAGGGAACGCAAAATGCTTAGAGCGAAGATGTCAGTTGACCCATTGGTCCTGATACCTGGAATGATGTGCGACGCGCGGCTCTGGTGGCCGTTTTTGTCGGAGCTCTCGGCTGAACGCAGCCTGCATCTCCCCGCAATTGCGGGGGCTGAGACGATCTCTGAAATGGCTTCAGCAGTGCTGGCCAGCGCCCCTGAGAAATTCGCGATGCTAGGGTTTTCCATGGGCGGCATTGTTGCCATGGACGTGATCCGCCGTGCGCCTGAACGGGTGACGCGGGTGATGTTCATGGATACCTCGCCTTTGGCCGAAACCCCCAACCAAGCCGCCGCGCGCGAGCCGCATATCACCCGCGCAAAAGCGGGGCGTTTGGAATATGTGATGCGCGACGAGGTGATCCCCAGCCTTTTGCGCGCCGACCATAAAAGGGATGATATAGCGGAATTGATGTTGGATATGGCCTTGAGCTTGGGGCCGGATGTTTTTGTCGCGCAATCCCGCGCGCTACAGCGCCGCGATGATCAGCAAGGAACCTTGCGGCGGATCAGGGTGCCCTGTTCCGTGGTCTGCGGTGAATTTGATGCGCTGACCCCGCCGCGCAGGCATGAGCAAATGGCCGATCTGATCCCGCGGGCCAATCTGGAGATCATCGGGGGGGCATCCCATATCCCGATTTTGGAGCGGCCAAGCGAAACGCTGCACGTCCTTCGCAACTGGCTGGAGGCCTGACGCGCCCGCGTTACAGGCGCCAATTACTCGGCAGCGTGTGAGGCCCGCGCTTTGGGCACATCGCAATTGGCATCAATGAAATCGATGACAAGCGGGCGGATATTCTGACGCCAGCTTTTGCCCGCGAAAATCCCGTAATGCCCTGCTTCGGGTTCGAGATAGCTGGCCTTTTTCGCCTCGGGCAGGCCCGTGCATAACCGCAAAGCGGCAACACATTGACCAGGGGCCGAGATATCATCCTTGCCGCCTTCAACCGTTTTAACCGCCACAGTGGTGATCTTGCCAAGATCGACTTGCTTGCCATCCACAACAAAACGGTTCTGCGCGATCTCACCGTTTTTGAAGATACGCTCGACGGTGGAGAGATAGAACTCGGCCGTCATATCCATCACGGCGAGATATTCATCGTAGAATTTATTATGCTTGTCCTGATCAGAGGCCTCGCCTTTGGCGACCCGAATGATCTGGTCACTGAAAGCCTTGCCATGCTTTTCGGCATTCATGGCAATAAAGCTGCTAAGCTGCTGCAAGCCTGGATAGACCATGCGCCCTGCACCAAGATGTTTAAAGCCTACACGCTGCAACACATGCTGTTCCAACTGCCCCATTGTGACGCGATTGCCGAAATCGGTCACATCTGTAGCGGCGGCGTCTGGGTCGATCGGCCCTCCGATCAGGGTCAGAGTGCGGGGCTGTGCGTCGGGGTCTTCCTCGGCCAAATAGGCGGTGGCCGCCAAGGCAAGGGGCGCTGGCTGGCATACGGCGATGACATGGCTGTCAGGCCCCATCTCGCGCAGGAAATCCACCAGATAGAGCGTGTAATCTTCGATATCGAATTTGCCGACGCTGACGGGGATGTCGCGGGCATTGTGCCAATCGGTGATATAGACATCGCAATCGGGCAAAAGGCTGACCACGGTCGAACGCAGCAGCGTGGCGTAATGTCCAGACATCGGAGCGACCAGCAAAACCTTACGGCCAGTTGGCGCGCGATCATTCACCTTGAAGCGGATCAAATCGCCAAAGGGGCGCGCCAAAACTGTTTCGATCGAGATCGTATGGTCGCGCCCGTCTGGGCCAGCGATCGAGTCGATGCCCCAATCGGGTTTGGCAACCATGCGCGCGAAACTGCGCTCCATGACCTCGCCCCAAGCGGCGGTCATCTGAATGGCGGGATTGGCCATGAGGCCAAGCTGGGGATAGGAGCACATCGCCCGTGCGGTCGAACCCAACCACTGGTTGGTGACGCGCATCGATTCGATCAGATCATAGGTGAGAAGGTATTTCATCTTGCTCATTCCTGCCGTGACAAACTGGATTAAGTGCCTAGAGTTAGGACAAACCCAGGTGCAATTGGTTGCTTTGACCCCTCTCCGTGTCAAAGCTTATAATGCACATGCAGCATTTTTGATGCAAAATCAAGTTGAGACGTCAGGGAACGAAAAGGGAGTTGGCTAAAATGGGGGAAAACCTCGAGCGCTTGAACGCCAATCTCGCAAGGGTTGAGGAACTCAGCCAAAGGCTTGTCGCAGCCCTGTCACAGCGTGAACCGGGGGATGCGGGTCTCTATGGTCCCGGGCAGGAGGTCTATCTCAAGGCGGGCATGACCTATTGGCAGGATATGATGAACAACCCCGCCAAATTGATGGAACAGCAGGTCCAATACTGGTCCGAGACGTTGACCCATTACATGGATGCCCAAAACGCCATCGCCAGCGGAAGCTTCAAGGTTTCCCCCGCCGAGGATGAGGCGACGGATCGCAGGTTTTCAAATCCGCTTTGGCAAACACACCCCTATTTCAACTTTGTAAAACAGCAATATCTGACCTCGGCGAAAGCAGTTGAGGAGGCAGTTCTGGGGCTTGAGGGGCTTGAGGGCAAGGATAAACACCGCGTCGAGTTCTTCGCGCGCCAGATGATCGATATGTTCTCGCCCACCAATTTCCTTGCGACCAATCCCGATGCTTTGGAACGCGCGGTCGAAACCGATGGGGAAAGCCTTGTGAAGGGCATGGAGAACCTTGTGCGCGATATCGAAGCGCATAAGGGCGAGTTTTTGCCCACCCTTGCCGATCCGAACGCTTTCGCGCTTGGGGAAAATATCGGCACAGCCAAGGGCAAGGTCGTTTATCGCAACCGCATGATGGAGTTGATCCAATTCGCGCCCACCACCGAGACGGTCCATAAAACACCGCTGATCATCTTCCCGCCTTGGATCAACAAATTCTATGTGATGGATCTCAAGCCACAGAACAGCCTGATCAGATGGATCGTGGATCAGGGCTATACCCTCTTTGTGGTCAGTTGGAAAAACCCCGATCAAAGCTATGCCGACACGGGCCTCGAGGATTATATCGAGGATGGCTACCTTAAGGCCTTTGATGTCGTCCGTGAGATCACGGATGAGAAACAGGTCAATGCCGTTGGATATTGCATCGCGGGTACGACCCTCAGCCTGACCTTGTCGCTGCTAAAGAAGCGTGGCGAGACGCCTGTGAAATCGGCGACCTTCTTTACCACGCTTGTGGATTTCGCGGATCAAGGTGAGTTCACGGTCTTCCTTCAGAACGACTTTGTCGACGCGATTGAGCGGCAGGTCGAGGAAACGGGTATTCTGGATAGCTATTTCATGTCCAAGACCTTCAGCTATTTGCGCGCCAACGACCTCGTTTATGCGCCTGCGGTGCGCAGCTATATGATGGGCGAGGCCCCGCCTGCTTTTGATTTGTTGTTCTGGAACGGCGATAGCACCAACCTGCCCGGGAAAATGGCGATCCAGTATCTTCGGGGCCTGTGCCAGAGCAATGCGCTGGCGGGGGAGGGGTTCTCGCTCTTTGACGAGGTGCTTCATATCAGCGATGTGACTGTTCCTGTCTGCGCCATTGCCTGCGAGACCGATCACATTGCGGCATGGAAGGACAGCTATCGCGGGGTCCAGAAAATGGGCTCCAAGAGCAAGACCTTCATCCTGTCGCAGTCAGGCCATATTGCGGGCATCGTTAACCCGCCTTCCAAAAAGAAATACGGCCATTACACCAATGACGATATCTCGCTGTCCAATTCCGATTGGCGCGAGGGCGCGGATTTCAATGAAGGGTCGTGGTGGCCGCGTTGGGAAACATGGCTCTCCAAGCAATCGGGCAAACAAGTTGCGGCCCGCATTCCGGGTGAGGCGGGCTATCCCGCTTTATGTGACGCACCGGGCACCTATGTCAGCGAGCAGCTTGAGGATTGAGGTGCTGTCTCCTTGAGTAATTTTGCTGCAATGCAGAAAAAGTGTTGACATTCTGCACTGCAGCATAGATATATGTTTGCAGATGCAGCGAAGTCCTCGCCGCTTCACGCGTAAACGTTACCTCAGGAGAACTATCATGGCTAAAGCAGCAGCGCCCGATTTCACGAAATACATGACAGACCTGATGGGGTCGTACCCAATGGATATGTCTGCAATGACCGACGCATTCAAAAACTCCGCCGCACTCGGCGAGAAGTTTTCCAAGGTTGCGCTCGAAGCGGCTGAAAAGTCCACCGAGATCCACACCCTTTGGGCAAAAGACACAATCGCGAAACTCAGCGATGTCGCAAAAACCAAAGCAGAGCCAGCAGAGTACGGCCAGTCCGTAACCGATTTTGCTTCGGCACAAGCTGAAATGGCCACTGAATCCATGGCCGCTTTCGCAGAAGTTGCGAAAAAAGTTCAGATGGAAACTGTTGAGTTGATGATGGCTGCTGGCAAAGAAGCTTCGGAAGAAGCAACTGCCGCTGTTAAGAAAGCAACAAGCGAAGTGACAACTGCCGCTAAGAAAGCAACTGCTGCAGCGAAGTAAGTCATTAGGTTTCTCGCATCATCGTCCTCCCCGATGGATGCGACCTTGAGAGGGCGGGCCTGAAAAGGTCCGCCCTTTTCATATGCCGCGCCGCGGCTTGCAATTCTGCTGCGAGAGCGTAAGCTCATTCTGCACTGCAGGAGAGGGAGAGAACTCCAGTATGCCTACACCCACTGATCCCCTTGTGATCAAGAGATATGCCAGCCGTCGCCTCTATAACACGGAGACGTCGGATTACGTGACCCTTGAGGATATCGCGGGGTTCATTCGCGAAGGCCGTGAGGTCAATATCATCGATCTGAAATCTGGTGATGACCTGACGCGGCAATATCTCCTGCAGATCATCGCCGAGCATGAAAGCCGTGGTGAAAGCGTGCTGCCCATTGGTGTGCTGACCGATCTGGTCCGAAGCTACACCTCGCAGGCCAATAGCGTTGTGCCAGACTTCCTCGCCATGAGCTTTGACATGCTCAAACAGGGGCAATCGCAGATGATGGAAAGCATGGCCGCCGTCAATCCGATTGCGGCGGTTTCGGGCTTGGACAATATGACCAATATGCCTGGATTTGACGCAATGCGCGCGCAGCAAGAGGCCTTCATGAAAGCCATGACAGGCGGGCTTGCCACCAATTGGTCGGCCCCTGCATCCGAGGAGGCATCCCCTGAGCCGAGCGTCGAGCCGAGCAGTTCCGAAGAACTGGCCGAAATCCGCAAGCAATTGGCGGAATTGCAGTCGAAGCTTTCCAAGATTTGAGAGTTAGAGCCTCCGGCTCCGCCCATGACCGCCTCGCGATGCGTGGAGCGTGGCGGTAAGCGCCGTCACTGAGACGCCTGCCTTAGGGTCGGTTTTGCGTGGCTTTGCTGCGGTTCAGCATATTTGGCTCTATGGCTGCTCTCAGCCCCGTAGCAGACATGCAATGTGATAGAACTCTCATGACCAGCCCCTGCGGTCCTCAGTCAGGCTTTCGAAGATGCCAGACCTGCTCAATCGGGTAGCTCTTGGCCCAGTCAGCGGGGATGGCCCCGCGCGTTCCCTCGGCCCAATCGGGTGCGTAGACCTCTTGGTATTTTGTCACCGCAAAGCCGATTTCCGAGAAGAGCGCCATCCAATCCGATAAGGTCAGATTAAAACACACACCACTGGGATCGAATTTAACCTCGCTCCAATCCGCCCCCCACATGCCGCGATAGGGGCGGTGAAGCTGCCTGTCGCAAGGGGCGCCATCCAGAGGGGAACAGATGAGCGATAGGGGGTGGTTGCCCAGAAAAACCAGTTCTCCGCCGGATCGGAGCAATCGCCATGCCTCTTGCAGCCAGAGTTTCGGCGCACACCAGATTGCCGCGCCATATTCGGAAATGGCAAAGTCGAAACTGGCATCTGGTAGGCCCGTATCTTCGGCATTGCCTTCAATAAAGGTGATATCAGCCGCGTTTTCGCGGGCCAGTCGCCGTGCTGTTTCCAGTTGTGCGGGTGAGACATCTATTGCCGTGACGCATGCGCCGCGCCGCGTCATCCATCCCGAGACATAGCCTGTGCCGCACCCCAGCTCGATGGCATCCATGCCCGCCATGTCACGCGGCAACATATTTAACGTGGTCTCAGGATGGCCCCAATTGCCCCATTCAGGCTCGGTCGCCGCCCAAAGGCGCGTGCCAGTTGCCACCCAATTGGCGGCATCGGCGTTCCAGATATCCCGATTGACGGACACATGATCGCGGGTCATGGCTTTTGCTCCGGCTCGCCACGCAGGGCGATCATAGCATAACGCGTTCACGCTGGGGAAGGGTTACCCAGCTATTTTTGGCCCGTCCGAGAAATTTGAGCCGAGTATTGGGGGCCTCTCACCCCAGTTCAGCAAAAACCGATTTCAGCGCTGCATCCAGCTTGTCGAACATCTCGTCCATCTGCGTATCGCTCAGGATGAAGGGCGGGCAGAGCACGACAGATTGACCAAGAGGGCGGCAGATTAGTCCGTGATCGGTGCAGGTGTTGGCGATGCGCTCACTGACCGACAGATGCCCCTCGAAGGGTGTTTTGCTGTCCTTGTCGCGCACGGCCTCAAGGGCCCACATATAACCGATGCCACGTAGCTCACCGATATTTTGGTGTTTGGCGATTTCGGCCAGCCCCGCCTCCATGCGCGGCGCGCCCTCGCGCACCATCTCGAGCAGGCCTTCGTTTAGCACCACATCAATCGCTTTGAGCGCGACCGCACAGCCCACAGGATGGCCCGAGGCGGTAAAGCCATGCGGGAATTCCTCGACCGGATCGATCGCGGCTTGCAGGCGGTCCACCATGTCAGGCCCAAGGATCACCGCGCCCATTGGGAAATACCCTGCCGTCAGCACTTTGGATGAGATGATGGCATCGGGCATGAAGTCATAGGTCTCGCAGCCCCAGATATTGCCCGTGCGTCCGAAGCCACAGATCACCTCATCGGCAATCAGGGGAATCCCATGTTTCTTGAGGATGGGCTGGATCGCTTGGAAATACCCCTCGGATGGTGGGATGACCCCGCCTGCGCCCATGACGGGTTCGGCGAAAAAGCCCGCGATGGTGTCAGCGCCTTCACGGGCGATGACATCTTCCAACTCCTGCGCCAGACGCGTTGTGAACTGGGCCTCGGTCTCGCCTTCCGCGCCAAAGCGCCAGAAATGCGGACAGCTCAGATGAACAAAGCCATCCATCGGTAGGCCAAACAGCTCGTTATAGGGTTTTGCCGTCATCGAAGCCGAAACAGCCGTCACCCCGTGATAGGCATTTTGACGGGTCAGGATTTTGCGGGCCTGCGGGCGGCCTTCGGCGCGGTTAAGGAACCACAGCATCTTGACCATGGTGTCATTCGCTTCTGATCCCGAATTCGTATAAAAGACCTTGCCGCGCGGATAGGGCGAGACCTCGACCAGCCGCTCGGATAGGGCGACAGTTTGGTCCGACATGCGGCCAAAGAAGGCGTGGTAGCCTGGAAAGCGGTCATATTGCGCTTTGGCAGCTTCGGCCAAACCCTTGTGATCAAAGCCTGCCACCATATTCCAGAGGCCCGAATTGGCATCGAGATAGCGTTTGCCATGGGTGTCGACGACATAAGGCCCTTCCCCATGGGTCAGAACAACGGTTCCCCGATCACGGATCGAGGGCAGGTCGGTAAAGCCATAGAGGCTGAATTCCTCGGCGCGGGCTTCCCAAGAATTGGGGGCATGGTCGGTCATGATGGCCTCATTGGGTGACATGTAGATAAAGGCTATCGCGGGGAATGAGACGCCGCAATCTGGATTATGGGATCCTGCGGTCGCACTCATCTGTCTTGGCATGTGAGGCATTGAAAAACGCGCGCCTTGCAGGGCGCGCGTTCAATTCGAGAAATGAGATGTTTCGGCTTTAGGTGCCGTAGGCGCGTGGCTGTTCCATTACATCTGCGGCGGCCGCCAGCAGGGCGTCTGCAACGAAATCCAGTTCGGGCTTTGTGAGGCGCACAGGCAGGCGCACATCGCAGGCCCGCATCAGCATGTCGCGGGTCTGGGGCAGTTCGGGCATATCGCCAGGGATGAACTGCCAGTTCCAGAAAGCGCGCGCATTATCCGTCGACAATCCAAAGACCTGCACCTTCACACCGCGGGCCGCGGCCGCATCTTGGAAGGCGCGTGCCTCATCATCGCTGTCGAACCCGACCAGATTGAACTGGATCGAGTCTGGCGCACGCTCCTCAGGGCCGAGGGGGGGAGGCACATCGAGCCAAGCCGAGCCGTTTAGCCGCTCAGCCACATAATCATGATTTGCCAAACCATCGCGCACACGGCGCGGAAGCTCGTCGATCTGGGGGCGGATCACAGCCGCCGAGAGGTTTTGCAGCCGAAGATTATAGAGCGGCAGTTTGTTCTGCCAGCGGGCAAAGGCTTGGGCC
>Ga0209555_10002677_pt1 | contig 12406 bp, 3 predicted proteins | sample SaaInl85LU_5_DNA_FD_184643 | JGI IMG/M metagenome (GOLD analysis project Ga0209555, IMG submission 184643) | Marine microbial communities from expanding oxygen minimum zones in the Saanich Inlet - ESP_85LU_5_DNA (SPAdes) (version 2) | ecosystem: Environmental > Aquatic > Marine > Intertidal zone... | reverse complement strand
ACTGTTTTCACGGGCGATAATGTTGATTTCACCCTCGGAGTTGATATCCGCATCACCGCCAACATTGACATCGGTACCGGCGAAGGTTGTATCACCACCGGAGTTGGAGGTCAGATTACCGCCGACATTTAGACCGGAGCGCACCTGCTCTATAGTCTTGCTGCGCGACTCGGTCACAGTCGACGAGAGGCCGTTCGAACTACCGCTCAGATCATAGGTACGAGTCTCGTTCTCGATCGTGTCAAAGGTGATATCGCCGCCCGCATCTAGATTGGCGTTGTTACCGGCGTTCATTTCAGCACCGAGGTTGGTGATATCACCCGCGGCCTCAAGGTTAAGATCGTTGTTTGCAGAAATGCCTGCTGTTTTACCGATTACGGTCTGACCAACATTCTCGTTACCGCCATACTGGTTAAAGGTCTCATTGTTAATGTTACCTTCGGTCGACTCCAAACTTACGTTGTTACCGCTGATTGAGCCCGAGATATTGTTGATGTCGCCTTGGGCTGTAATATCCAAATTCTCTTTCGCCTCGATTGAGCCACCAAGGTTATCCAGTGTTGCCACGTTCATATTCAGATCAGTGGCCGAGATAACCGCAGTCTGCTGCTCCATCTCTTCGGTGATTTTCTTAGGCAAATAGACTTTAGGTGCCAGCACCACCTGACCGTCAATCTCTACCTCAACCATCCATACAATCGGATCTTCTAGTGCCTCGAGTTGCTCCTCGGTCAGTGGCTTACCAAATGTCAGACCCAAGGTACCCGCTGCAGAAGCGGCGTTGTCCATAAAGCCTTTCATTGTGTCGGCGATGTTGTCAAAGCCAGCTAGCAGGCTTGATCCAGTCGCCTCGATAAGCTGCTGCTCTACCAAATACGCTTCGTAACTTGCATCACCGAGGCGTTTCATTGTGGTGTCTGTATTGATGTTGAGATTTTCCATCAAATAGTCAGATCCAAGCGTTGAAATGCCTGGCTGCAGTTTAGGGTTCATCTCAACGAGGTACGCTGCCGACGGATCGCGATTGGTGACGAAGAAGCCGTTAGGACTAGTAGGCAACGCAATCGCTAACGTAAACCCAAGCGGATCTAATGCAGCATCCCCCGCGGCACTCTTACTACTGTTGACTTCAGTAAAGCTGCCCGCGTTCACAACAGAACCACCGGAAAGGGTCAACGTCCCATTCAGCGCTTCGATACGTGCAAGCGGACTCCAGCCTGCAGTTGAGGAGACTTCAGTAATCGCTATTGGGGCTAAATTTTGCCAATTTGATGAAGCGTATTCGGTAGATGAGCCCTTAGTGAGAGGTCCTAGCGCAATGTAATTTATCTCCTTGGTTCTGACCTCTTTGTAATCCTCGCGAGTCAGTACGAGCGCGTCGTTATTCAGCTGATTTGTGAAAGCGATACTGCTGTCACCAGAGGTCGACTGTATCACGCCACCGTAGTTATTAACCGTAGCACCAGTGATATCAAATCCGTTCCCGGCCAGCATTATAGGTTTGACCGTCGGCACGCCATCTTTGAAGAAATCGAACTCCTGCCAAGTCTCGGTCAAAGTAAACTTGGTATTGTTGTCAGGGTAGGTGTAATAATCCTCAGAAACCTCAGAGGAACTGAAGTTCAATCTTTTGTTGTCGGTAAACTCTACCGGATTATTAGTTACAAATCCGGCTTGTGAGGTGCGTTGAACTTGGTTGGATACCGTGTTGGCTTCCACCGTTAAAGCACCTCCAGCACGAACCTCCGATGAGTTAACGAACAGATCCGTCGCGCTGCTACCGATTGTGAGGTCGCCACCCGCACGGATCTCCGCACGTGCCTGCTCAACCTGTTTCATCTCAACATAGAGTTTTCCATCTACAGCTGAGCGACCCAATACGCGACCAAGCGTCGTCGTTACTGTTGCAAAGTTACCGATACGATCATCAGCGTTAATACTCAGATTGTTACCAGCATAGATGAAACCGTAGTTCACAATGTCTGCGCCACTACCCATCGATGCGACAGTAGCTGAACCGTTAGCAGCAATTGCACCTTGCGTAGTCACATTCAGGCCAGCATCGAAGGTCGCCGCCAGATCGGCATTTGAGAACAACAGAGATTCGAGCGTTGTTGCATTGGTGATGGTAATCGTAAATTGATCGCCAGCAGTACCGGCCAGAGCACCCGAAATCTCCTCGCCCTGCGGCAAGTTCAGCGTATCGAAGTACATACTAAGGTTGTGGTAACCCTGCAAAGTACCGGTGTTGGTGATTGAGGAGCCACGGGCGCCGTCACTATTAACCACCCAATCGCCACCGGCAAAAATGGTGCCTGAATCTTGGTTGTTCAGTGTTACAACCGTCCAGTCAGAGGCTTCGGCACTATCACGCAGGGAGAGTGTGATTTCACCGCTATTGGTCAAACTGGCAAGTGCAGCGTCTAGGCTCAGATCACTTGAAACCGTGCCTTTGTTCGTAAACGTAGCGCCACCAGCAATACTCCAAGAGTCTGCTGAGGAGAGCGTACCGCCTGTGCGGTTGTAGATTGAGGAGCTAATGTCCCAAATAACACTACCTGTAGCGGTGTCAGCAGATGCGCCAATCCATTTTCCGGCATTATCGAAAACTGGGACGGTTAACGTAGAGCTATTAACCGAGCTGACCACGCCGTTGGAGTAGTTTGTAACCTTTTGACTGGCATCTACGGTGGATCGATCCAACGACGCAATCGTGCCATCGTTCAGAAGTGCCTTGATATTCATATCCATCAAGGTGAGTGCTTTAAGCACCGTGCCTTCACCAACATCCAACGTCAGCGTGCCATATGCGTCAAACAGGAAGGTGTCGGCCTCCCATGACGTTCCGCGCATGATGATGTCGTTGTCGACATTAAACTGCAGCAGACCGCCAGCAAAACGAGTGTTATTGAATTCTGCTGGGTTACCTGTCGCTTCATCAACTAGCGTAAGCGAATCAAGCGTCAAGTCATTAAAACTGTAAAGCTGGCCACCATTGAATACCAACGAACCGGTGTCGGCTGTCAGTACCATGTCATTACCGGAGGTAAGCGCACCGTTTATCAGTTGAATATCGGCCGCAGCGACGTTTTTACTGTCACCTGACGAGGTAGTAACCACACTCAAATCATTACTCGCCGACATACGGCCAGTGATACTGACAATACCGTCTGCAGAAACATCAAGGTCGCCGCTGTTTGCAGCGATCTCGCCGAACACCCTCAATGTAGGGTTCTGACTGCTGCTCTGGCTATCAATGGTTACCTGATCAGCAAACATACCGCCTGTCTCAGAGACGAGCAGACTTTGGCTGTCAGTGGACGCACCCGTGGTTGCGCGAGCGTAACCGTTCGCTGAACGGGTGTAGTTTCCTGAGCCTAGCCCAAGGTAAAGTTTTTTAGCATTTAAGCTGCCATCTACAATCGCTTCTGGAGCAATAATCGAGATCCAGCCAGTATTGGTAGCATCCATACCCGCACCAACCAAACGGAAGTCGGCACTGCTGGTAGTGCTGTTTAGCGTAGTAACGGAGCCACCACTGAGTGTCACGCTACCAATAACCATATCGAGGCGGTCGATATTAATCGCACCGCAGGAGTCGCAGACAATACCCAGAGGGTTAACGATTAGAACATCCGCACTGCTGCCCGCAACCTCCAGGAAACCGTTGAGTTTAGACGGGCCTGTGCTGAACACTTGGTTCAAAATCACAGTTGCCGGATCTAGCAGGGTTGGGTTACCGACAATCTCTGCTGAGAGATCGGTAACCACAGTCACACTCTGGCTAAACGGCATATTGTTGAGAATCGCGCCGTTCGTGTTGATATTGAATAGTGAGTAGGTGTTGTTGGACAGACCAGTAGCATTGGGCTGTGCGATGTTGACAACCCAAGTGGCGTTGTTGGATGCCAGTTGAACACTCGTTTCAGTGTTGCCGTCCGCTACGATTGGGGCGCCTGCAGTTACTCCAACATCTGAATCAGTGTTTGGCGGGGTTACTGGCGTCGATATGGTCGTCAGTGATCGATTAGCACCAACATCAACATCAGTAAGGTTGATATTGGCTTGAGTCGCGGCGCCACCCTCGATAGAACCGCCAATATTCAACAGCGTACCTGTTACGGCTGCAGCATCTACGACTGGAGAGTAGTTGGGACGTCCGGTGAACAGATACTGATCAGTTTTGTAACTTTCAATACCACCTTGGTTCACGTAGTCGTATTTTGCGGCGGTACTGAAAAGTTCAGCGCGAGTATCATTTGCCAGTGAACTGAGCGTACCATCATAAATTCCCGCCAGTTGAGAACGGAAAGATGTACCGCTGATGTCCAGTGTGCCTGCCGAGCTGACTTCACCTTCGTTGACAGTGTTAGTTGCCGCTAAGGTTACTGTGCCAGCAGTGGACTTAATTAAGCCGATCTGCGTTTCATCAACCAACAAACGTTGCTCGAAAGTATCATTTGCATCGGCAACGGCCGGAGTTACCGTTTCATCGTAGTAGTTACCCAGGTTGCGGCCGTTCTCTGTGCTGCTGACAACTGCTTTGTTGTAAAGAGTATCTGCAACATCGATAGTCAAATTGCCTGCGGACTGCAGCGTACCCGTGTTAGTCAGTGAGGATCCATTAACACCGTCTCCAACAGTGAGCGTGCCTGCAGATCTGACCACGTTGGTGTTGTTTACTGAACCATCAGCTAGCAGTGTGATGTTCGCTGACTGGGTAGTGGTTAGCGCACCTGTAGCGCTAACGTGGAGATCACCTGTGACATCTACGCTAATTGCGCCAGGCTGCACCACGGTGCCGGCTACTACAAGGTCATCGCCCGTCAATGTTAAACCACCATTGGCGGTGAACTGACTATCAGACTTGATATCCAGGATTGATGCAGCGCCATTACCCGCCAGAGTAGCAGCGCCAGTAACCGACACGTCTGAGAAAACGTCTAAATCTGCTGCGTTTGCTGCAAGCGTTCCGCCCACTGAGACAGTTGTAGAAACACCAGAGGCGCCCACTACAATACTGCTAGTCGCACTATCACCTAAGACTAGATTGCCGTTCACCGAGAGGCTTGGCAACACACTAACAGCATCACCCACCAACGTGAGGTTGTTGCGGGTAGCTAGACTAGCAGTACTTGCTAAATCCAACGCACTATCTGCCGAAAATGTAACGTTGTCACCCGTAATTGCCGACCCCGCCGCTAGATCCACAGCCCCTGCAGAGGATGTGACCGTTGCAGAAGTCTGCGTTGCAGGATCGTTACCGAAATCCAGAGTACCACTAACACTAATATCGCCCGTTGTATCGATATTAGCTGCACCTGAGGAGTTCAACGTGCCTGCAGCACTAAGCGTAAGAGTGGCAGCATCAAGATCTATAGAAGCCCCGGCATAGATGGCGTTATCGATACTCGCATCACCCGTTAAATTGACGCGCAATGCGCCACCAGCGGAGCGTGTGCTTTCAGTTGCACTCGCGGTGTCAACCAAATCGACTGCATTGATCGTCAGATCGCCGCCGGTACCGTCACCTGAAGCTGTAGAATATAAGCCACCATCCGAGATAGTGACATCACCCGTTGAGCTGATTGTTAGCGTACCGCCATCACTGCTGCTACTCGCAGTATTACCGCGTGCAGTGAGTACAGCCTCATCAAGAGTGGTATCGCCAGCACTTGTTGTAATAGTGCGCGCTTCGATGTTGACGCCCGAGCCATCGCCAATAGTTAATTCGCCATTAGCGCTGATCGAAATCCTGTCGCCCAGAGCCGCCATATCGCCTCGCACACGCACACCGGTACCGGTTTCGTTTGCGATAATCGAGATTGCATTGGCGTACATACCGCCCAAAGCGGAAGAGTCGATCGCTAAAGTAGGCGCGGTTGAGCTGTTGGTGCCCGTCGTGTTAGTCGTAATACTACCACCTGTCGAATCGTAAACAGCTTGACCGTTGTTCGTAACGAGCCTTAAATCCTCAGCGTCGATTTTTCCATTAACCGCTATCGAACGGCCTATTAAAGCCAAGTCTGCAGCACTCAGGGATGTCTGACCCGAAGTCGTGGTATCCAAGACACTCAACAGCTGATCACTCAACTGGAAGGTGATATCGCCGCCCGTTGTAGAGGCAATGGAACCGGTTGCCAAGACGACATCACTGGCGTTGACGAAGCTGGCACCTTTGACGGTAATGCCGTAAGGGTTCGCCACTATAACTGCCGCTTCATGACCGGCAACTTCCAAAGGACCCGTCAAGTTTGAAAGTGCGCCCCCGGTTGTTAGAACCTCGTTGAGGATAACTGACGCAGGGGTAGTCCCTGTGAAATTAGTGTTGAAACCCAAATTTATTTGGCTAGTCGTCGAACTCCATGACTGTACCGTTGTGGTCGCGGCTCCCTGAGTCGTTGAGCTCGTCAACGCCCCAAGATCAGACGTCACGTTGTTCAATACAACACCATCGGTATCGACACTAAAGCGCGTGTATTTGTTGTGAGAGACTCCGTTTGAATCAGGAGCATTAATCTCAACTGCTACGCCAGTGGTGTTAGGGCTTGTGAGATTAATATTCGTCTGACTAGAGTCCACTACCACGTCCGAGGCAGCACGTGCACTATTAAACGCCATTAGCGCAACCAGAAGCGCCATCGTGCTACCGAGGCCGCGCACTGCACTCTTAGCTAACTCACTGGCTACAACCAACCGACCATCAGATTTGCGACGAACTACACGAAAAACCATATTCATAACTTAATACCTCAGAAATCCAGACCAATGGTTGCGGTTGTGTAGGTATCACCCTTATCCACATCCCCATCAACATTCATTGGTACTGAGTGGGTCAGCCCAAAGCTCCACGGAGCCGCTGTCCACGTAGCGCCTAGAACAAGCGCCTCCATACCACCTTCATATACATCAGGGCGTTCTGACCAAACACGACCGAAGTCGAAGCCTGCCATGTACTCGCCATCAAAGGAGCTCACACCCAGCGTATGGCTCTGCTTTAAAGATAATGAGTTCTGCCAGAAGTACCCCTGATCACCTACGATAGAGGTGAAATGAGATCCACGGACAGATGCCGCGCCGCCGACTATTAACTGTTGAGAGCCGTAAAGAGGCATGTCGGCGTACTGACCGACAAAGTGGCTCTTCCAACGCAATGGCTGATCGCCCAGCGTAAAGGGTTGTGACCAGTCCAAAGTCAGCTTGTAACGCAGATATTCCGCCTGAGGGTTTTCAACAGGTGTGTTGAACCCCGTAGGTAGGTTATCAACCTCAGAAAGGCCTACGGCGATTTCAGGTGTGACAACCAAAACACTCTGACCAAAGCCCAGAACACTCTCGCTTGATAGCAGCAGAGAAGTTAACGAACGGCTACTAACATCAATCCTAGTTTCAGCAATGTAAGATTCAACTGAGTCTTGTTTGAGCTTTAGCGCAACACTGTGTTTGCTGTCTTGGTCGCGGAACACAACTCGGTTAGCCGAGAGATATTTGCTCTCATTGGCGCCCTCGCTACTCAGCTCTGTACCTGTCGTTGGGAAAGTTAACAGGGTATCGAATCCACCTTTGCTGTAACCCGCACTGTAGGTGTTGTAGCCATGTGGGATTTTCAAATCGAGGCTGCCCGTGTGTGAGCTCTTTTCAGATTTTCCGGTGCTGCGACGTAGATTGAGCGACCATACTTCGTTAAGGCCCAGTGCATCACCAGCTTGTAGTAAGATAGAGACACCATTCTTGCCGGTAGACTCACTGCCAGAGTTATCAGCAGAGATTCTGCCTTTCACTCCGGGTTTACCCTGGTTTTCGAAAACAACCTGACTTGTTTGCGGCTGCTCACCGGGCACGACTGCCATGGTCACTTTGTTACCGGGAACAGCATTAAACTGATCAACGGCCTGCTCCAAGTCACGGATATTAAGACCCTGATCAACATCCACCTGATAGGCAGGCGTCACGTTGAGCGGTTTTTCAGCTTCAACCAGTGTTGCTTCAACCTGCCCCTCAGCAACAAAGAGATCTAAAATACCGTCTTTCAAATCCTGATTTGGAAGGTATGCACGCGTGGTAATAAAACCGCGCTTTATGTAGAAGTCTGTCGCACTACTAAGCACAGCGGTTGAAAGCTCTGGCGTAATACACTTCCCAAGGAAAGGAACCTCAAACACCTCCATTTCCCACTCATCCAACAGGGTAGAGCCCGAAACTTTGATCTGTTCTAGTTCAAAACACTGGCCGTTTGCATCGGGAAACTCTGTCAACTGTGCTGCGTCACCGCCCAGGTCTGTGCCGGAGGGCGCTTTATCGCCCTCTTGCTGATTACGCTGAAGATCCAATCGCTGCTGCTCTTGACCACGCAGTGTCTCGGCGGCAGCGGCTGCCGCATCGATCTGTTCCTGAGTTGCTGCCTGGAGTGTCGAAGCGAGCGTTACGGCGGCTATAGCTAAGCTCAATTTATTCATTTTCTTCATCATTAAAATACCCATACCAGCGCTACTTCACCCGCGTAATTCTGACGCCCCTGGCGCATTTCACCATCCAGACCCAGCTTAACCATCATTCCTGTCTTCGCTTCCAACTGCAGATCCAAACCGAGCTTCAAATAATTTTGAGCCCAGTTTTCAGCCGGCGTTGTGAACCCCGTGTAGGCGTCGCTCGTTGGACCGGTGTAATTTGCGTTCACAGTGAGGTCGCTGACATCGAAATCCTGACCCACAGCAGCTGTAAGCACAGTTAGCGCCTTGACGCCACTGAAGCGCCCCTTATGGGACGCACTTACACCAACCTCAACAGTGGATTTGTCCGCCTCAAGCTTGGCAATATCTAAGCTCAAGTCACCAGCGCCCTGCTCCACGTAGCGGTCTTGTGTAAAGCGAGCCTTAGTCAATTCAAGATAAGGCGTAATGGCTGAGCGGCCATCAGACAAATCAAAACGCTGTCCAGCTTTGACGCTAATCTGCTGATTCTCTATCCCGAAGTTGTAGTTAGCGATACGGTCAATCGCGGTGCGACGCCAACCATCTATCGAACCTGTCGAGCGCGACGCAACAGCCGAAACAAAACTTCCGCGATGATCGTACTGACCATAAACCGAGAGTGTATTTTGTCCAAGGTTCGACGTTTCGCCTTTGCGATCATCAAGCTGTGTCAGATCAGTGTGTGTGCGTCCATACGAGACACCCAACAGACCTTTATCGAACTGTTTATCCAAACCGGCTACAAAACCCTGAGTGCTCGATTCAAAGCCATCATGGCCGGCTGTATCCCGAGCTGCCAGCGTGGCGACGGGTACAGAACCACTTGAGTTAGTTTTGGAGCCCAGCGCCTGAATCCAAAACGATTGATCCAGATCGCTGTTACCCGACCAGTTACCGCGACGGGCTGCAATGCGATGTCCCAAAGCATCGCTGGCCAGATCAGTAGCATCAAAGCTAGAGATGACGAACGAGTTGTTTGCTAGCGGCGCCAGTCGCTTGACCTGCACAGCAAGGGGTTGCTGGTCATTGCCATAACCAAAGTCATTGATATCCAACCGCGTCAATGCGGTCTGCATATCACCCTCGGCCACACCGCGCGCAGCAATTATACCGAGTTTGAGGGCCGCATCATTCGACGGGTGGTTATCCGTCTCTGACTTAATGATGTACACATTATCATCGCGCTGGAACGTGATAACGATCTTTTCGTTGTTTCCGACTGTAACTAGTTCAGCCGAGCTGTTGATAACGTACGACGTATCAAAGAGGTTCGAGTTAACGGAATCGATCACGACAAACGGAACTTGTGTAATGATACCTGCTGTCTCGGTAAGAAAATCAAAAGAAGCGCCATTCTCAAACGACGAATTCAGGTCCAGAAGTAGCTTGATCGGTGCAGGAGCAGAGCCCACGTCTACTAACTCTTGTGCTTTAATCTGGCCAGTTGTGCTTTCATCCACTTTAAACGCATTGTTCGCGCCTGAACCAGTCGATTCATCCATAAAGAGCCCACCACGGGATGCATTCGAGTTAACGGTTGTGATGATATATGCCCCCTGTGTCTGAATATCACCGTTCGACACAGTTAGATCGCTTTCACCTAAATCCAGGATCAACGGCTTATTCGATTCGTTTCCCGTTGTACCGGTACCTAGGGTGAGACGACCGGTTGTGTAAGTGACACTCGTGTCAAAATACCGGAAAAGATAGCTCGTTAAAGATCCAGAGAGATCATCTAGACCAGAAACGTCATTTGTTGGTGTGGTAGTCACTTCGGAGTCAGCTAACGTCGCACCTGATTCAAATTGTATATACCCCCTCCGATCAGCAACGGAGAGCCCCATATTTTCAATATTATCTATCGCAGAACCACTTCTGAGACCGGTAACCGTTAGCCCTAGCACCTCTTCAAAAGCGGTAATTGTTGAACTTCCTGGATCAACAACAGATGCTGCTTGGGTGAAGGGTACCGAGCAAATAGCTATTGCGAGGAGGGAGCGTTTAAACGCGGGTTGTACGATCATGCTGCGCGATTCCTGTTAGGGGACGCGTGCAAAACTCACTAAAGAATCAAGCACGCGTAAGTATGGTATTTTCAATATCGCGCGATAATACACCAACCGGTCATCGAATTTCAAAAGCTTACAAAACACCTACGACTTTAGCACGGCAAAGCTAGAGTTCAGAACGCAGCTATACTAGAAAGAAAGAAAATTACTAGCAGACTTGAATGACGCTGAAACGTAGACGGTATCAAAGCGACCTTTTGTAGCATCTATTCCTCCCGCGAGATGAAGTAACTTACGCCTCTGCGGTTGTGCCCCTAAAAAATCACTGGAATCTAAGTTTGCGTGACGAACTGTTGCTAACCAGCTGAGACGCCCGGGGCCAGATATTCTGGAGAACACCAACGGCCTATCCGCCGGTGCTACTTTGATTATCCTATCGAGCCAGTCAGGATGAGAGCTATTCTCTTTAGCAAACTCAAGATTCTCCTTATCTCTTAGATCGCCACAATATTGATAGTCATCAATACGGACAGTGCTGTCGGGAAGCGCTTTATAGCCCCTGTAGATTACTGCGCCAAGCTCCGACGGCGAGGTCCGGTTCCAGTGGTGCGTGTAGATGCGCGCTGAACTCATAGAGCGATTTACGGTAATACCTACACCATCTGAATCCTCGGAATCTGCCATCCAACGATCGACCATGGCTGAGCTCATACCCCATTGCAGCGCAAATTCCCGAATTCCAAGTACGGGAGCATTCTCTGTCCACCAACCGACTAGCAATCGCTCCTCAACGCCTGCATCGGTCAGACTAAAGGAGAGATCAAACGTGTCAGCTGACTTCGCCAATGCGCTAAGCATCAGTTTTTGTGTTTGTTCCGCTGTGTAGCTCATAGAGAAACGTCTCCCGTTGAAATTCTCATCTTTGCAGATAAAGCTGAAACTCTTTTTCCCAAGCTTTGGTCTGCTTCTTCGATGGTCCACCCACAATATCAAGCGCATAACGCAAACGTGCGCGGCTCATATCGGGGCCAAGGATCGACATTGAGTCCACCACCGATACCGACTGCGATGTACCGGCGATAGCTACGAACAGTGGGAAAAGGAAATCACGGATCTTGTAATCCATCGCATCAGCCAACCCTTTCAGGCTGTTGAAGAGTGAATCACGATCCCACTCACGCTGCTGATCGAGGTGCCACACAGAGAACTGCAGGATACGGCGCACAGCCTCCTCATCCAGTGACTTGTGGGCGAAGCTCTCTAGCGTGATTGGCATCATGCCCGACAGGAACATACCCGCCAGTGGCGCTACATCAGAGAACTTCTCTACGCGCGGCTGAATCAGCGGAATGATCTGCATCAGATACTCGGGATTGAGCGCCCACTTCTGGAACTCAGCGGCAAACTTAGCAGGATCGAGCTCTTCACGGATCCACAGACCGTTGAGCCAGCTCAGCTTCTCCTGATCGAATACGGGGCCGCCAAGCGAGACACGTTGGATGTCGAAGTTATCGAACATCTGCGCACGAGTGAACTTCTCGGACTCATCCGGCATAGACCAACCCATACGGCCCAGGTAGTTCAGCAGCGCCTCTGGCAAGTAGCCCATACGCTGGTAGTAGAGGATGGATGTGGGGTTCTTACGCTTTGACAGCTTAGATTTATCTGGGTTACGCAGCAGTGGCATGTGGCACAGCTTGGGCATCTCCCAGCCGAAGTATTGGTATAGCAGCTTGTGTTTAGGCGCTGAGTTGATCCACTCTTCACCGCGGATGACGTGCGAGATCTGCATCAGGTGGTCATCCACCACGTTCGCTAGGTGGTAAGTTGGCATGCCATCAGATTTGAGCAGTATCTGCGCGTCTACCAACGCCCAGTCCAGCTCAATAGTGCCGCGCAACATATCATCGATCTCGCAGATACCCT
>Ga0209555_10002674_pt1 | contig 12413 bp, 12 predicted proteins | sample SaaInl85LU_5_DNA_FD_184643 | JGI IMG/M metagenome (GOLD analysis project Ga0209555, IMG submission 184643) | Marine microbial communities from expanding oxygen minimum zones in the Saanich Inlet - ESP_85LU_5_DNA (SPAdes) (version 2) | ecosystem: Environmental > Aquatic > Marine > Intertidal... | reverse complement strand
AATAGTTCCATCAAAAAATCCTTTTGAATTACCATGTATCACACCATCAAAATCAATACCAAGTTGTCTTGTTTCATCTGAATTAGAATTTTCTCTAACTTCTGGTTTGTCTAAATTTAGAGTTTTTAACTTTGGAACTTCATATCCTGCCGATTGAAATAACTTATATCCCAACATCATAGTTAAACATTCCCCAATAAAATATTGTGCAACATTTAAGTTGATATTTGAATGTATTGATTCAACTTTAATTCCACTAATCAAAGCAGTATCGATTCCCAATTCAGTAGCATAATCCAATCCATTCATTACATCGGGTGAAGCACCACTTGATGATACACCAATTACCAAATTATTGGATTCACCATCTCTGATTTGAGATTCTAACCAATTTTTTAACCATATATCATATTCAAAATCACCGTGCCATATAGCAACAGTATCACTATCAGGTGCAACAATCTTTTTAGTATTTTTTGATAATCGAGTTAAATCAGTTGCCAAGTGTCTTGTTATTGCAAGATTACCACCATGTGATACTAAATAAACAGTATCGGCATTTGAAAACTTTTGTTCCAATTCCAACCATTCTTTAGTTTGGACTATTTGTGCTAATTTACTCTGAATGTTCTCTAAATCTATCATCTATATCTGTTAAAATTTCTATTAAGGTATCTCCCATATCTCGATTTATATTTTTCGATAACTTATAAACTTTTTCTCGTTCATAAGTATATGGTGAAACTCTATAATGAGTTGCAGTTCTACCCTTTGTTATTTCTTTATTATAATTTATTTTAATTTCACCATTTAGAATTTCATCTATCATGGTAAATAAATCCTTTGTTTTAATTGCACTATCACCAGTTAAAGATACGATTGAATTTAAAGATTTCTTATCTTCTAATATATCATATGATAAATGAGATGCATCTTCTATATGAATGTACTCTCTAATTTCCTCACCGTTACCTGTATAGTCTATTTTCTTATCAATAAGTGCATTTGTTAAATATCTACATATTGAATTAGTCATTGGTGCACCTACACCATATAAAGTTCCGTATCTGAGAATAGTATAGTTTAATCCATAGAACTTATTAAAATCTCTAATTAACATTTCCGATGATTTCTTAGTAGATGCATAGATACCACCATGATTACCACCTGCATATGCAGATGAAGCAAATATCAATCTGTCAACTTTATGTTTTACACATCCTTCCATCACATTAACATTACCAACAACATTAATTCTAACTGCAAGAGATGGATTTGAAATACAATCATCTATATCAGAAATTGCACATAAGTTATAAACCAAATCCATACCTTTAATGGATTTCTTAACTTGGTCTTTTTCTAAAATATCACCTTCAATGAAAGTGGTATTTTCATAATTGGTTTTAGTTTTATCAAATATAAAAATTTCATGCCCTCGTTTTACTCCAACTTTTGCAAGATATTCACCAAGGAATCCACTACCACCAAATATTATAATTTTCATAGGTATTGTTTTATATTTGATACCGATTCTATCTCCATATCAGTTCTAGCTTTAGATGTAAAACTCCCAATATGTGGAGTGAGTAATACGTTATCTAATTTGAGTAAATCACCTTCGGTGTATGGTTCATTTTCATAAACATCAATTCCCATACTCATATTCGGACGTTCTGATAATACTTCATAAAGTTCTTTCTCATTAAAAAGTGTTCCCCTTGAAGTGTTTACTAATACAACATCATCTTTCATTGTTTCCAATTCATCTCTACCAATTGGTGAATCTAAAAATGGTGTATGAAATGTAATAATATCGGAATGCGTATATAATGATTCTAATGTAATTCCATTGGAAAGTATTGGGTCATAAATTATTGTCTTTGAACCAAATGATTTAATAATTTCATGAACTCGCTTTCCTATCCTACCATAACCAACTATACCAACCACACAATCACTAAGTTCCTTACCCATTGTTTTTTTCCACATTTCTTGTTTGTGGATTTTCTTGAGTAAGTAAAGAATATGAGTTATGGTAAGTTCTACTACCGCGTTGGTTGGTGCATCTGGTGTGTTTTCTACCTTAATTCCCCTATTCTCACATTCGTTTAAATCTATTGATGAAGTTCCAATACCCACTCGTGAAATTACTTTTAAGTTTGGAGCTAAATCAAATTCAGTAGAAGTATATTTTTCAGTTCCTGCTATCACAATATCAGGATTTACTTCACTCAATCTTTGTTGGATTTCTTGTTGAGTGTATTTAGATTTTTTAGTGTTATAAAAAACCTCACATCCATCAATTTCTACATTAAATGGATAAGTAGTAACTAAAACCTTTTTCATTTATATTAAATTTTCTATTCCGTTCTTAATAATAGTAGTATCCATTCCCAATGCAATGAAACCATAATCTTTAAATTTTGTTTCATATTCTTCTTTAATGTTTGATACCAAATGAACTCCTCTTTTTTCTTGTGGAATTACATTGTTAAACTTTTCTATATTAAGTATATATTTTTTATTATTCCAATCACCAACACAACCTAAATCAGCGGTTAAATCATAAGGTCCTAATAAGTAATAATCAAATAAGTCTGAACCTTTGATAAAATCAAGTTGATTGATACTATGGTGATTTTCTATTTGGGCAACAAGAATTACATTATTTTCTTGTAATGGTTTATTTCCCCAATCGTTTTCTGAAACTAAACCTTGACCTCTTTTTCCATAAGGTGGAAACAAACACCAATTTCTAATATCAGGTATTTGTAAAACATCAAGTGTAGAGAATATCAAACCATTCACTCCACTATCCAATAACATTCTTACGAAAGTTTTATTGGGTTCTGTTACTCTTACAAATGATTTCTTACCACTTGTATTTATAAGTTGAATTAAAGTAAATAAAGTTTCATTGTTAAATACACCATGTTCTGTATCTAAAACGATTCCATCGTAATTAGTGTTGCAATATAATTTTGTAACTTCAGTTGATGGTATTTGTTGCCATAATAATTTCATAATACAAATATACGTATTTTAGTTGAATAATACAAATATTATTTAAAATTTTCTAAATAATATTTTAAATCCTCAGGGGTTCCCAACCCCCACATTTTAGGTATATCAAATGTACGAATCTGTTTACCATCTTCAATTGCTTGATTGAAAACAGGACAAACATAGAACTCATTGTTCACTCTGATATCTTTCTCAATCATATCTTCTGCATATTTTACAAAATCAGAACCATGTTTCCAGTAATAATATCCTACGGTTGCTATATCTGAGATTGGATTCTTTTCAGCAACTTCAGTTACTAACCCATCGTCATCTACTTTAGCAAATGACCACTTAGGGTGAGTTGCTCTAAAAGATACAATCCCACCGTCAGAATTAGTTTCATTCATCTTATACATAAACTCGGTTGAATCCCATTCTACGAACTGGTCTGAGTTTGCAAAGAATAGTGGATTATCATTATCTATATGTTTTTTAGCAAGTAATGTGGTACATGCTGCCCCTTCAGTTAACCCATCTACCTCTACAATCTTACAATTAGGTGTAATTAAATTAAGTAATGTATCTAAATTATATTTTTCTCTATGAGATTTTTGAACCACATAAATAAAGTTTGCATCTATATTTAAATTATCTACTACTACCTGAATCATGGGTTTACCATTGACATCAATTAGTGGTTTTGGAAAAGTATATCCCGCTTTTTGAAATCTACTACCTGCACCAGCCATGGGAATAAGTACATTTAACTTTCTATCTACCCATTTGGGTTTATCATTGGTTACTCCCATTTCAATTTCAATTAATTTCTTAGATATATTCGTATAAGTTACTTCTGATGGATTTTTTACTCTTAGGACATGAGCTTTAGAACGAGATGCAGCGAGCAACCCATAAGGTGAATCCTCTATAATTAAAGTTTCTTCAGGTAAACACCCCATCTTTGAGATTGCTCTCCAATACATTTCTGGATGTGGTTTAGAGTTTTGTACATCTTCGTTTGAAATGATGTAATCCATAAACTCCATAATACCCAACTTTGAAAGAACAGTCAATACTGTCTTTCTGATTGAGTTAGAACAAACTACAATCTTAAAACCATCGTCAACCAATGAGTTCATTACCGATTGTAGAGTTTGATTAGGTTTTAACTCTTTTAGTTTTTGTAATGTCAACTTTTGCTTTCCCTCCCAAATCTCTTTATGAAGTTCGATTGGCAATCCTTTTCTTTCACTCAACATCTCCAACTTCTGATTGGTTTTTAATCCATCATAGGTTGATAGATGTTCCTGCCAAGTAATCTTATATTCATCACCAAGTATATCATTAAGTGCATTATAGTGAATCTTTTTAGCATCCACCAATACACCATCCAAATCAAATATAATTAATTTTGTTTTATTCATTATTTTTATATAACTCCACATAATCCGAACATACTCCTAAACACATAGATGTATCATGATTATTAATTTCTGGAAGTACTGATATTGAATTTTGAATTGGTTTTATCTTAGGATGTGACCATATAAATCCATTGGATGTTATGGTAATATCATCAGTATCGTGCCAAAAATAATTAAAATTGGTATTATGTAAATAATGGATACATTGGTGGTTTTTACAATGTATCCAAAGTGATAAAATTCTTTTATACAACCAAGAATTATCTATTTTATATTTGGCATAATCATGACCTAACCACAAATCAATACCATCATACCAAACATCAATTTCAACATCATATCCTTTTAATATAGCCTCATCTATATATGATGGATTATTTTCTTTTTCAATAATCTTACCATTTATGTTACCTCTATGTGATATCAGTTTTAACATGAAATTTATGTTAAAATAAAGAATTAAAATCTACCTTTTCATACGCATCAATTGCAGAATTAATTCCAGCATTCATAATAGTTGTACCTCTTTCATCGTAAAACTTTTTTGCAGTTTTATGAGTGGTATTCATTCTCCAAAATTCATGTGCCCCATTTCCAATTGAAGCATGATATTCTGGATGAAAGTGATTCTCATCGCCCTTATCATTTTGTTTACTATCTGATAAAGTTTTCCAGTTAGAATCAATACCAATTAAGTAAACTTCGTCATATTCCATATAATATGCAAGTTGAAGTGCAACATTCATAGTTGTGCCACTTTTATCCAATCTATCTTCTGCATTAGTTGAGAAACAATCATCATTACCTACTCTGTTTTCTGAAAATGTATCTAAAAAGATGGTTGATTCATCAAGAGATTCTCCTGCATTATTTTCAATATTATTTTTATATCTGTTCCAAATTAACGGAGTGGTTTTTGGTTCTTTAGAAGCCTTTACTACTGATTTAGACCAACCTTTACCCCATCTTCTATCTTGACAATTAGAAGAACAAAAAATATAATAACTTGGTCTCCATTTTGTTTTTGGATAAATCAATTCAATACGATTCATTGCGATTGAATCTTCGTTTTCTAAAAGGTCTAAGTTCATATCATTTAAAGAAGGACCATTACCAACTAAAAAAATTCTCTTTCCTCTACCAATTCCCTTTAAGTGAGTTATTTTATTCATAATTTTCTAACAATTTTACGATTTTCCAATCTTCTTCAGTATCTATATCTAAGTTATTTGGAAATTCTACTTCCAACATATGAGGATTTTTACCTATCCTATTTCCCCACTTCAATACATATGGTTTAAATGCATATACATAAGAATTTTCCATATAGTATTTTGGTAAATCTTGTGTTTGCTCCAATACCATTGGATTGTGATTTATAGGAGTTAATCCATATGTTTCTTTTCGCCAAAATCTATTCTGAATTACATCTACTGAAAAAACAGAATCATAGTTTAGATTATTCAATGTATATTTTATTTGTTTGATGTGTTCTACATCTAAAAATGGTGAAGTTACATGAAGTTGACATATTGGCTTTTTAGTTGGATGTAACTTAAAATAGTTTTTCATTAAATCTACTACCGAAACAGTATCACCTCTCAACTCTTCAGGTCTTTCATATGAAATAACCCAATCCTTAGATTTACATGATTCAACTATTTCAGAAGAATCAGTATCAACCACAACTTTAAAATCTTTCAACTTATCTACCGTATGTTCCCATAAAGGTTTGCCGTTAAATTCTCTAAAGTTTTTTCGTGGTACTCGTTGTGAGTTTTCTTTTATAGGAATATAAATTATCATTTTACCTCTAATATTTCTTTCATTATATCATCGATGAAAACTCTATCATCGTTCAAGTAAATTTCTCTAACTAAATCTTCTTGTGGTTTCTGAACATGATTTCCATCAAATTCTCCTTTTAACCACTTTTCTTCTTTTTTCTTACCTTCTTCTTCACCAAAGATTTTAGTATGGTCTTTGTATGATTTTCTCCACCCATCTCTAAACCACGTAAAACCTGTGATATGTAATTCTTTTACATCGTAACAAAGTAAGTCAAGAATAGTTAGAGTACCTGAATTTGCTCGTGTTCCTAACATTTCAGCAATACCCAAATAATAATCAGTATCTAAAACATGAAATCCTAAATCCCATTTTTTATTATCTCTTTCAAAACGAGTTACATCTGGATAAAAAGGTTGAATCCATTTTGGATAAGGACATGAAACAAAAACACCAGAATCCTTCATTTCCTTGTAGAAAACTGGACCACCACAATGCATATCTGTACATAAACAATGATAATGAATATCAGTTCGAGTACCGATATCGTGTGTCATCTCTTCTTCAACTGGAAATGCCTTGTTGATACGAACGACTACATCGAAATCATCAATCCAATCTCCATTACCACTTCCTTCTAATGAAGGAGATGGTCCAACTACAATTACTCTCTTTCCTTTCAATATTTCATTGTAACTTTCATCAAATCCACCAAACTTTTGGATTTCTTTCCACTTATCATAAGTAAATCCTGGTGGATTATCACTCTTTGGTGGTTCCGGTAAAACTTTCATTTGATATTTATCCTCTAACTTTTGTTTTAATTGTGGATGTCTATCATATTGATGAACAATTGGGAAAACATCTCCATTCTGATTTGTAATTACAAAATCTTCTGTAATAATAGGAGTTGGTTCTAATAATTTATCACCAAATTGTTCTTTCTTAATTAAGACAGTTCCTAATTGAGTTGCCAAACCTTCTTCTTGTTTTACGAACTGAACATTCTCTTTGAGGTGGTTTAGATTTATAAGTATGTTGTAAGCTGCTTGGTCACCCAATTGTTGAGGATTTGCTGTTTGTAAACTCCAATGATATATTTCTAAAAATAAATCTCTAAGTGCAAATCCCCTACCAACAATAGTACCTGCACAATAAGAAGTTTTTTCCTTTAACCATTCCCATTCCATTGGAAATGAAGTTCCAGCATTTACTGTTGCCCAATCATCATCTTTGAAAGTAATACATTCAGAAAGAGAAAGTATTTCTTTCTTCATATTTTTTTCAATCCAATGAGTTGGGTCTTTCTGAAAGATTACATCTTTTACATCTGTCCAAATAATAGTTTCTTCTTTGAAGTTTTCTAAAACTACATAGGCATCTCTGAATCGTTGAATGATAATATGTTGTTGTAGTTCACTACCGAATAAATCCCAACCAAAAGATTTAAGGTAATCAATAGTTTCTTGTGGTACACCATATACCAACATCATCTTCTTACCTTTAAATCCACTCTTTTCAATAGATTCAACATAAGGTCTAATATCCTTGGGAGAGTATTTTGTTATACATCCAAATATAATCATAACGATAGAATTTTATAAAAATTATAAATTATATTTTCAATACTATTGCATTTAAATATCATTTCTTTGTTTTTAATTAATTTATGCTTATTTTCAATCAATAATTCAATTATGTCATTACGATTCATAGAAAATAAATTATTAATAACTCTAACATTATTTACAAATCTAAAGAAAACATCATTATTATTATCATGAGATTCATCTCCCATAAATTGAAAAGTTTCAAATCCAGATTCTTTCATCTTTTCTATATGATGTGTATTTCCATGTATTATCAATGGATGATAGTATAACATAGGATTTATAGTAGATGAATTTATAAAAACCTGATTTTCCTTATCTAAAAGAGAAGTTGATACCCATGAAAATAAACTTTTTTTATAAACATCATGTGATATTGGTTCAATTCCATAATGACCTGTTGTTAACTCATTTTTATCAGATTCATCATAACTATAAGGCAAATTAGATACTATATCTTCATATACACCTTCATCAAATTTAAAAAATTCAATAATATCAGTATAGTTATATTTCTCACATATATCAATACATTTATTTAAATTATATGAAAGTGTTTCATTTGTTAACGAAAAGCCATTATGTTCAATAATACACTTATCAGTATTTTTTGATTTGAATATATAATATAACATCAAATCTCTATACATATTTGTAGTTCTACTTAGTCTTAAAGCATATATTTTACTATTTTTTATATTTTGAATATGTTCATCAAAATCATAATCAATTGCATCTAAAGAACCTTTTAACTTTGTAAATGTATCATACTCAAGAACATTATCAAATATACATTTAACTATCGGAGAATTCTCACCATATTGTAATTTTTCATGGTCATATCCCAATGCATTACTTGATAGTATTATCATGGAATTATGAGGTAAGTTATAATCTATTATAACATTCTCAAACATTTCATAGTAATTTTTTAAGTTACCTTCTTCGGTGTTATAATCATTGTAATAAAAACTGTCAGCCTCGAATCCAAAATATAAGAACAAGAAAATATTACCAGATTTCATTTCAGATAATACACGAGGGTGTTCTTTAAAAAATTCATCAAAGAACTTTTCTCTTATCTCATTGAAATCTCTATTACCAGGATGAAATTGTAATTGTAGAATTACTTTTTTAGGTGATTCAATTGCAGAATCCAAATCCAATAAAGGTAAATGTACATTTTCTTTTAAATAATAATCAATAACATCTTTATCATGATAGTATTGATTAGTATTTTTTATACGATATGTATGTATGTTAAATAAATCATTAAAATATTTACATGGCCTGTTTATTGCATGAGCATCTGGTAACGTAGATACCTTGTACATAGTATCTATTGTTATGAATTCAAAATTTTCAACTAAATATTTTACAGTATTTAAATATGTATGATTTGGATTCATTATAAACTCTGAATATATTCTCTTAATCTATCGTCTGGTTGCCAACCTAATCGTTCACATGTATCATCGTTCTCACGTAGGGTTTTACGGTAATTTCCTGGTTGGTCTGGTATATAAACTGATTCAGTTCCAAACTTCTCTTTAAACATCTCATATACTTCATTGATGGAGTAATTTACACCAGTTCCCAATTCCCAAGCATCTTCATGTGATTCTACACCAGTTCCTACTCTATAAAGTGCATCTACAATATCCATTACGTGTGTGAAATCTCTTCTTTGCTCACCATCACCCACGATTGTTATAGGTTGATTATCTCTAACCTGCCTTCTCCATATGCCAATTACAGATGCCCAATCACCTTCGATGATTTCATTAGGTCCATATACATTATAGAATCTACAAATCTCTGCATCTAAACCGTATGTAGTTTTGTATAATTTAAACATTTCCTCACCCATATGTTTGAATGCTGCATATGGAGATTGGAATGGGTCATGCCATCTCGAAGATGAACCTGCGTAAACTACCTTTACGTTATTGTGTCTTGCAAATTCTGCTACTGCACGAGTTCCCTCTACATTCACTCTAAAAGTTTCAGTTGGGTCCTCAAATGATGGTTGAATACGAGATAGAGCAGCAAGATGATAAACTATATCAAATGATTCTCCTTTAATATATTCAATAGTTGCGATATCACCCGTGATGTAGTTACACCCTTCTTGTTCATTTTCAATTAAACCACTATCGTAGTTATCTAATGAATGAACTTCATGTCCTTCGTTTAATAATCTTTTGATTAAATTGGTACCGATGAATCCAGCACCACCTGTTACTAATATTTTCATATCGTTTCGTAAAATTCGTTTTGTTTTTCTTGTCTTTGGATTTCCTTTGGGTGATATAAAGACCATTCTTCATCTGCAGGGAAATTAGAGAAAGTATCATAACCTGTAAGAGTTTCATGTACTTTGTTTCTCCACTCTACATCATCAGTTCTTTTGTAAATACGAAGTTGGTAATCTGGATAATTAACCCAACCTTTCTCATTTACCTTCCATCCCCATTTCTGAATATGTTCTTGGGTTAATCCTTCAACTGTATTGACACGTGGTACGAATACTACATCGACTGGATTATCTTCTAATACGTTAGGTAACCAATTGATTAAATTTTCATGTGGCATCTCATCTGCATCTATTTGAAAGATATAATCTTTAGTACAATTAGCCTTTAGATTATTTTTAAAAGTACCGAAATCTTTATTGAGTGGAAACCCTATCACAGTATAACCATGCATTTTTTGCATGATATCTAAATACTCCATTACTTCTTGAGTAACCGATGTTTCATCGTATTGTACTACGATTTCATCATCTTCTCTTATGGTATTTTGTAAAAAATTAAGGAGTTTAGTTAACTCCTCAATCTCATTACATACCGTTATTGCATATGATAGTGTTTTCATTATTCGTTATCAGTATCTTCGTTAACCTCATCTCTAATCACTTCTTGTCTTGTAGATTGATTAGAACCTTCTTTAAATAACTCTTTTAAGAAATCTTGTTCAAATCTAATCTCATATACATTCTGAATACTTTCTAATTTATAGGTTCTATAATTACCCAACGATTTAGAATATATTTTAGAATTGGGTTTAATATAAGATTCAAATAAACCTTTACCATCTTTACTAAATCGTTTCAGAAGAAGTTCCAATGCTTGGTCTGAACCTATGGGTATTCTTTTATCTCTTAACTTATTGATAAAGTTGGTAAAATCCAATGGTCTTATATCATTGAGTTTTATACAATGAGCTTTACCATCCACAATACCTACTACAAAAACGTATCGAGCAGAATCACCAGTCTTAGTGACAGGGTCTCCACCTTTATAGGTAGTAATCCGATAGATATTCCTCGGTCTAATTTGGGAACGAGGAACTCTTTTTTCGGGTTTTAAAAATGCTTTGTATTCTCTTGTATGAGACATCTTATAATTTCTTTATTGTTGGTAATTTCAGTTCTACATGTTGTTGAACCTTTGCATACTTGTTAAGTATTTCACCTAACTTAGTTGTCATCTTATCTAAACTGAAATTCTTTTGGATATTAGTTTTTAATCCTTTAGAATCTTTTTCATACTTCTTGTAATTTTTGAATACATCAAAAATCTTCTGAGCTGCTTTAGAATAATCTACTGTAAACCATTTTGATTCTTTTAATAAGAACTTGTTCTGTGCAGATTCATGTACAGATGTTAATTCTCCTTCTAAGAAAACAGTATTTTCTTTTGGTAAGAAATCAACATGACCACTCCAATTAGAAACTAAGATTGGTTTACCGGTTGTAGCGAACTCTGCAAGTGGTCTACCATATCCTTCACCTTTAGTGAACATCAACATTGCCTTTACCTTTTTATCGTTGTAAAGAGAGTTTAATTCACTTTCTGATAAATCTCCAAATACTAAATGGATTGGAGGACACTTATCACCATATTCATTAGTTACTTGTTTAATCTTATCTGCAACAATTTCTCGTTCACCTACCGAAAATCCTGCAGCAGATGTTTTTAAGATAAGACCAGGTTGTTGGTTTTTAGGTAAATCTTTGAATACAGTACAGAAAGTTTTGATAACCATACCAGTATCTTTTCTATCTTGTCCTAAATTTCCTTGTAACCAATGTCCTACATATAAGAAGTTGAATTCAGTATCAACTGATTCCAATATAGATGATTCTGATTTACCATTGAATACATCTAAATCAACACCTTCGAATAAAACCTCAATAGGTGTAGTCACCTTTAACTCACCAACTGGTTGTTTAGTATTTTTATCTACTTGAGTATATATGGTTTTAATAAGAGTATCTTTAGTAAATTCAGATGGTGTAATAACCAAATCCATTAGATTAGAACCTTGAATGAATTCTTGTGGTGCAAGTGTAGTTTCTACTCCTGCAGTAATTCCAATGTTATACTTACCAACTTTCTTGAACTCATTAGCAACTGATACTTGAATAAAGATATCTGGCTGTTTATCCAATTGAGTTACAATGTTGGATAAGATTTTTTGTCCAAATTCTGTTTGTGGGTCTATCTGGTCTTGAGGAGTATTTCCCCAACGAGTAGGTACGATTTTTACATCATACTTATCTAAATCAAAAAGTGAT